>JACCDW010689710.1_pt1 | contig 21380 bp, 33 predicted proteins | sample 7449781 | NCBI WGS metagenome assembly JACCDW01 (sample SAMN15323449, study PRJNA562643) | freshwater metagenome | isolation source: river surface water | place: USA:Blue River Watershed | collected 2017-08-18
ATTGTGGGTCAAGGCAATGACTACTGCTATTGCTGATGTTAAAGGTCACATTGCTAACATGATTCAAAATGATGCTTTTACAAAAGCTGAAAAGAAATTAGAATATGTTAAACGTTTGCAAACAGGATTAGAAGCACTTGAAGCAGGAGAAACAAATTTAGGATTAATTTCCGAAGCAGTTCAAATGGCAATTTATATGGCTGCATCTTATTACTATCCTGAACAAACAGGCGAAATTACAAGAGGCTATGGTCGCAGTTATAGCCCGGAAAACTCAGAAGGTGCTAATAGAGTATTAAATGATATTGCTCAAGGTGACACGCAAAAATTAGGCACAATCTTAGCATACTTTAAAAGGAATTTAATTTCAGGATGAAACTGACACAAATTGTTAACGAAGCCAACGTAGCGGCTAAACTTAAAGATCCTAAGACCATTAAGCGATTAACAATCGCTATGCGTCACGACAATACTTTGCCAAGATCGGCAGTTGCCAAATTAGGCCCAAGGCCGAGCAATGATGATATTGTTCAATTATGGAGTAACTTGCTTGATCAGTCATTGAGCAGAACTAATTATGGTGATGTTAGTGCCGACGGCAAGTTTGATGAATGGTTAACAAAACTGTACATCAACGGTATTGTTGATTTTGAAGATATTAACGGTGAAGGCGGAGATGCTTTGGGCGCATGGAAAGCTCTAAGTACTCGCGGAAGATTAGCAGAACCTCATCAAGATTTTAATAAATTTCAAAGTCTAAGAAAAATACAACAGATTGTTCAAAGTAGAGAATATCGTAGTGATTTAGAACGTATTAAAAACGCTGAAGAAATTGAAAAACACAAGCGTGAAAAGAAAGAAACAACGTTAATCGACGACGATCGTTTCTTAGTAACACTTCCATACAACTATGGTGCTTGCTATACATTTAATAATTCAGCAGGTTTCCAAGCAAGTTTCTGTACAGGTTCTAGTTCGGGATTACGTTGGTTTAATCGATATGCTCCAGAAGGTCCGATTATTTCAATTCTTGATAAAGAAAACGCAGATGATGTTAACGGTAAATGGCAGATGCACGCCCCAACAGGGCAAATGAATAACGGAGATCAATCAATTACCTATTCGCGAGGCGATGAAAAGTTTAGCGAGTTGTTTCCGGGTTTAATGAAACGCATCACTGCCGCAATGAAAGAAAAGGCGCAAGAAATTAATCAAGAATCGCAAGAAATTACTCGCGGCGGCTACGATGTTGATGCGTCTATTGCTGAAATTAAAAACAGATTACCTCAGTCTTATAATGCTACACCCAAGGGCGAAGAGCCTGAAGCACCAGCGGATGAGCCACAACAACAAGAACCTGAGCGTGAGCCAGAACCGCAACCAGAACCTGAACCAGAAGCTCCTGCGGCTGCTGAACCTGAAGAGGAACCAGCACAGCAAACGTTCCTTGTAACACAAGTAGCTACTGGACGTCAAGCACGTATTCCTGCTATAGATATGAATGATGTTCAACGCATGGTTCTACAACGTTATCCAAATACCACGGTTGACGATTATACTTGGGAATTAGCAGATTAAGAACACCTACCTTAGGCCCGTACTTGTTACGGAAGGTGTGCCCGGCTGCTGGGCTGAGGACTAGGAGTCGTGCCCGAATACTCTAAAGTGAGCACTTACTAAAAAGCCCCTTCCGGGGCTTTTATTATTTGTTAAACAAATATTTTTTAGTTAGATGCAATCGTGCCTTGTTAAATTGTAAGGCACTAATTGTTAATCCAGCAGTCCATGGTAACGAACTCAACACCCAATGATCTAAACCTGCCCACCAATTAGCTAACAATGGTTCTTTAATTACCATCTGAAAGGCTACAATGAACAAGACAAATGATCCTAAGAACACAGCATCCGGATATCTGTGTAGAACCTTGCTAACTATACTAGATCCAAACACAATAATCGGCACACTGATTAATAGTCCTGCAATAATTAAAACCCAGTTACCTTGTGCTGCCGCTGCAATTCCTAACGCATTATCAATCCCCATTACAGCATCGGCAATAATAATAGTTGACAACGCACCCCAAAATGTAGTTTTAGCATCTACTTGATCTTCGTTGTGTTGTTCAAACGCTAGTTTCCATCCGATCCATATTAATGCCGCTGCTCCTATAATTCGCAAGCCCGGAATCATTAATAGGTAAGTGATTACAGCAACGGATAAGAAACGAATTGCAATAGCACCAAACGTACCCCAGAAGATAGCTCGCTTGCGCAAGTGTGGTGGTAGTTTATTAGCAGCCATTCCGATAACAAGTGCATTATCACCGGCTAATACAACGTCTATCAATATGATAGCTAAGATGGCCCATACGGCCTGTAAGGATAGTAATTCCATTTTATACTCCTTTCAAGTTAAAATGGTCTCACCTCTTTGTCTATATACCGGGCTTACTAGGCCGTGTTGACGATATATAGAGCCCTTGCGGGCTAGTTACTCCCCGATCTATTTATTCGCTTACAATAAGCTCATAAATCTCTTTCCAGTTTTTAACAACTGGATAATCACATATGTGATTCATATTGTGACCATGTTCCATAAGAATACTACGAAGTCCTAGCTTCTGCCCAACATCGGCATTTTCGGGTTTATCTTCGATCCAGTACATTCTGCTATCGCGATATTCTTTTAGAACATCGTCTTTGGGTGCGTTTGTTGCAATACAAATAACACTTTCAATAGCTGTTCCGAATAACTTTCGTAGATTCATTTCACGAAGTTTAGCAGCATTTTTATCTGTGCTTAAACTAGTTATAACTCGAAACTGATATCCGTGTTCTTCGTGTAAACGTTTAACATAATAAGTAGCATCACGAAGTGCAGGTAAGAATCCAATCGCAGCACTTTCGTTAAACATTTTAACCTGACGCATAATTTCGTCTTGATCAGTGTCAAGATAGTGATGAGTTAGGTAATAGCTTTTTTTACCCTCTTCATTAAATTCGTACCCATGTTCGGTCATCCAAATTCGAAAAGCCCATTCCCAGTCCAGGGTCACTCCGTCTGCGTCTGTGAGTATAAGTTTATTGTTCATGTGACAATTATATATTATTTTTTGGGTGTTGTCAAGAGGGTTAAATATTCGATTAGAGACACACTTTTTTGGAGAATTATTTTGGATATTATCATTTACACCTTAGTGATGGTTCAAATCACTATTGCTTGCGTTACGTTATATCTGCATCGCAGCATGACTCACAAAGCAGTTACATTCCATCCAGCAGTTGCTAACTTTATGCGGTTTTGGTTATGGCTAACAACGGGTATGGTAACTAAAGAATGGATGGCCATTCACCGCAAGCACCATCAAGCATCTGATACTCCTGCTGATCCACACAGTCCACAAGTCTACGGCATTTGGACAGTATTGTTTAAAGGCGCATATCTATATGTGTTAGCAGGGCGCGATAAGGAAATGGTTAATAAACTAGGAGTAGGTGCTCCGGATGATTGGATGGAGTGTCATGTCTACACCCCACATAGCCGCCTTGGGATTCTTTTAATGTTGGTTATAAACCTTGTTCTTTTTGGCCCATGGGGATTACTAGTGTGGGGTGTACAGATGATCTGGATCCCGCTATGGGCAGCAGGTGTTATTAACGGATTAGGACATTGGGTAGGATATCGTAATACTGAAACTAAAGATACTGCTCGCAACCTAACACCTATTGCTATATGGATTGGCGGCGAGGAATTGCACAACAATCACCACGCTAATGGTAGTGCTGCTAAGTTCAGTCAAAAGTGGTATGAGTTTGATATAGGTTGGTTCTACATCAAGGTCTTAGAAAAGCTAGGACTTGCAAAAGTTAGATAATGAAAAAGCACCCCGGAGGGTGCCTTTTCTTCTTCACTATAATAATGCTCTATGAGCAAATATGTTCTATCTTCATCCCTGTCTTGGGAATACTATAATATAATTACTTCTTAACGCCGTTGTTGACAAAGTCATACATCTTTTGTGCTGTTTCTAAAACTTTGTCAAGGCCTGGAAACTCAGGAATAGTTACTGTACTAACAACTTGTCCTGTCTTTTCATCGCGTTCTACGGTCTGTTCCCAGCCTTGGAACTTAACACGATATTCTGTCTCCACAAGATCCTTAGCCATTGCTAAAATATCTGTACGGATCTCATAGCCATTTTTGTTAAATTTTACTTCTGGTAGTTTTACGTTTTCCATTTTATTCTCCTGTGTGTGTATGGATTAATTACTTGCTTACTTTGAAGAAGTTTTCAAAGTTCTTGAACATTGGTACTGATGCTTCGGCATACTTGAAGTTAGCAACTTCGTCCATGATGTTCTTAGCAGTTGCGGCGATAGTTTGTGCAAAACGTGCTTCAGCGCGAATTGCTTCAACCATGTTTTCTTTTAGTGCTTTATTAGTAACAACCTTTTCAATTGCATTCAACTTGGCTGTTTCTACGGTGCTGATAAATGATTCTGGTGTAAACATAATTTTCTCCTGTGTGTGTTTGTTTACCAACAACTACTTGTGTTTCGTTGTTGTACTACTATATATACTTCTGTTTAAAACTGCAACGGAAATCTGAACATTTGAACAAATTTCTTTTGCGCCTTGCCTAAGTGATCCATGTTGGCAATCTGCGTATCCATCATCTCAGTCCATAAACTTAATGCACTAGGTGCTGGAATTTCAATCTCACCAAAGCTATCACCTTCTTGGGTTTTGACAAGTATATCATTCTTGCGAGCAAGATTCTTAATCTTATCATTGGACCCCAAGCAGACCATACAACCGTGCTTAATGCCATGATTCTGACAGTACTTAATAGCACGTTTCATTAGTGCATCGCCCATACCTTGGCCTTGACATTCCTTTAGAACGCTAAATGCAAGTTCAGCAGGATTGTCTTCTAGGCTAATGTGAGCAACTCCTACTAATTCTAAATCATCGTTTTCGATTGCAAATACAATATGATTGTCGGCATTATCCGCCCACTTGTTACATAGTTCACGGACTGTATCGTTTTTAATATGGAACCCAAATCTCATATAACGGCTTTCGTCGTCAAGAGAAAGCAAATGAGTTCTGTATCTATGGAACTCATGCTTGGGGAGTTTGTAAATGGTATGCATATTGATACTTTTATCTCTGTGTCTGTATTTAGCATTATATGCTGCAATGCAACACTTTTCAAGTTAATTTGATAAAATTGACACCTTTGTGTTTTTCGTATAAAATACTTTTAAATTGAGTTAAATACATTATTAACCCGGAATCATAATGAAACTTAAAACTAGATCGATCCTGCAGGAATTGAATGAGTTAGCAGAAGTTCGCAACAAGGATGCCTTGTACGAAAGTCGTGCTACCAACATCATTAATTCTGCAATTAATCTCCTAGAAAGCCTACACAAGCATTACACTCCTGAACAAGCAGATGAGTTAGAGCGCCGTTTTATTAATGCTATTCGTGGTCAAGATCCTGCAAAATTCACACGCGGTGTACGCAGAATCATAGAATCAAGAAAACAATCTAAGATCTTAGATAAAGACAGCGAAGAGTAAAATGGGCGGACAGGTATTTAAAGACGATGCTGGTAGTGTTTTAACTGTGTCTATCAAAAAGGCAGACGTTCTGCCCACAATTGAATGGTTAGAAACCGTTACCGGATTAGAACTTACAGATTATATGCTAGGTACAACTGGTAAAAAAGAAACCAGTGGTGACTTAGATTTAGCAGTAGATGCTAATAAAGTAAACAAGGACGAGTTTATTGCTCGGCTATCGGAATACATTGCTAAGAAAGGCGGCAATCCTAAGGATTGGATACGTAAGAGCGGAATTAGTGTACATTTTAAAACTCCAGTTAAGGGAGATGAAGAATTAGGATATGTACAAACAGACTTTATGTTTGGTGAGCCCGAATGGATGAAATGGTCTATGACTGGAGGCCGTGAAGGCAGCGAACTTAAGGGTAGCCATAGACATATCATACTTGCTTCAATTGCTAAAGCTAGAGGCATGAAGTGGAGTTTTCAAAACGGATTAATGAATCGTGAAACAAACGAAATCATTACTAAAGATCCTCACGAAATTGCTAAAAAACTATTAGGTCAAACAGCAACGCACAAGGATCTAAACGATCCAGAATCAATTGTTGATTATATTATTAAGTTGCCTAACTACGAAGAACTAGTAGCAGATGCTCGTGAAACACTAGGTAAGGAAGGTGTCGAACTACCACATGCAGGAACTGTAGAAAGTTATCAACCAGGATCCAGTGCATGGTTCCGCAAGATGATCGAAGTTGTAAAATGAGAGCATGGGAATTTCTAGTAGAAAACGAAACTCCGTCGCCTAAGAAAGTAGGCAGAGAATTCAATCACCTAGAAGATCTAGTATTCACAGAAGCCAACGGCGGAAGTCATGCTGTGCAGGTACTAAAAGACATTGCACAAGATGCTAGTGATGTTGCTATCAAATGGGACGGAAGTCCTACAGTATATTGGGGTCGTGAACCCAACGGCACATTCAGATTAGTTGGTAAAAATAATTGGGGTCGTGAAGAAGGCGCCAGTAATAGTCCTGAAGAACTAGAAAAATTTATTTTAAGTCGCGGTAAAGGTGAGGATTGGCGTCCTAAGTTTGCTAGCGACATGGCTGCTATGTGGGATATATTTGAAGAAGCAACGCCTAAGGATTTTCAAGGTTATGTTTACGGTGATATCCTATTCCATCCGGGTAAACCATTTGAAGGCGCAGACGGCAAGTTTACTTTTACTCCTAATCAAACAACATACTCTGTTAAAGGCGCTAGTACCATCGGCCGCCGTTTAATGAATGCTAAGATAGCAGTAGCGGCACATAAAAAATTAGAATATTTTGGTGACAAAGGCGGAGAAGATTTAAAAGAGTTAGCACAGTTTAACGGAACTTCCGACTTAATGGTATTTGGTCAAACATATGTTAGCCACCAACCTGCGGTAAATGCTAACAACTTGACAGCTATAGAAAAAGTAGTACATAAGAGTCAACATTCGATTAATCAGTTCTTAACCCCTATTGCAGGATTAAGTGATCTACAGAATATCATCTACACCTATGTAAATGCTCGTAGTAGAGAAAAGAAACTAGAATTAATTGACAGCGACGATTTCTTTAATTGGTTAAAAACTAGTAAAGTTAGTTCTCCTAAACAGCAAAAGATTTTTAACCATCCCCATGCAGAAGTCATGGGAGATTTATTCTACCTAGTTCGCGAACTTATGAAAGCTAAGAATGAAGTAATTGCAGAACTAGACCAAGCAGAAGGCGATATTACTGCACATACTGCGGGCGAACCGGGCGGAGAGGGCTATGTTCGTACTAAAGATAGTGTAAAACTAGTACCTAGACATCGTTGGACACCATTTCGAGCCGATTAGAGCACGAAAACACCCGGTTTTTTTCAAAAAGTATAAATAATTATACGCCGGTCCCGGAGCGGGATCATTGATTAAGGAGAAAATATCATGGCAGACGTATTATCAAGAGTAGAAACATATACAAACGCAGGTGGCGACGGTGCTACATTTGGTGCTAACTACGGTAAGCACGTAATTAACCAAGCTGATGTTGGTCGTGAGCTTGTTGTTTCTGTAACAAAGAGTGGTTCAGGTAACCTAACTGACACTATCCTAACAGCAGTTCGCGCACAGCTAACATTAGCTGGTGGTGATCGTTCTGGTACTGACACAGGCGGTCCAGATGCATTCACAGTTGCAGCAGTTGGCACAGCAGATGGTTCAGCATTTGTTAGCGGCACTACTACTGTAGTTTACTTTAGACTACAAGGTACTGGCACACCAAATACTTCAACAGTATCTGGAGCAACAATTGCAGTTGTAGCAACATTTACACCAGCACTATAATTCCTAGGGATGGGAAGGGAACCCCGGATTAATTTCCGGGGTTTTTTATTGGCCATAAATATATCACGATGGCACGATACAAACTAATAACTCTTGTAGACATTACTAGAACTGAACCTGTTCGTAGTGAAACTAATAAAATAAAGATTGGACAACAGGCTAATTTCAATAGTTTGATTCAAGCAATTGAACTTAGGTCCAACGTAGACTGGGAAGCTGACCCTAAAAAACATTCAGGGACATTACCTCGTCCCTTAGTTGGAAAAGCAACACATTGGATTTGGGAATTTGATTGCGAACGTGATGATGTGTTTCTTAAAGACAATGATCCAACAGCATTGCTTAAAGATGATCTACAAGGTGTACCTATCGTTCCTTTATTAGAAAATACCGCAGACATACATCCTGCAATAATTCAAACTCGCGGTGATAATGTCAATACTTGGGTTACGATTATCTAGCATTTTATTTTATTGCTCTGCCATATTAAATAGTATAGCCTCCCCGGAGCAAACATTATGGCAGAATTCAACGATTTCAAAAATAAAACTCTTAAACAAATTAGATGGTGGGCTTGGGCCGCGGCGGTATTACCAATAGCGGCTCTAGCCGGAGTATTCTTTACCTGGCGGTTCATGGACGGAACAGTTCTTGGATACATTATGGTTACAGGTGAAACAATAATGTTTGCTATCGCAGTATCTTGGTGGTGGTGGGCAATGTATATTTTACGTAATATTGTTCGTCACTGGGATGAAACTAGAGAAAATGTTGCCGATGTTCGGGAAGATATCAAACATATCAAAGAGATCATCGTTGCTATAATGCGTCCAAAAGATAAATAATATCACAAGGCACATACTAGGCAATTTTATTTAGGCACATGTCCATTTAGGACCTTGACTTAATTTTGGAGAAAGTTTGGTATGACCACAACCCCTACAACAAGTTTAGAAAAGACTAGCTTAGAAGCACACGTTGATCTTTGTGCTTTAAGATATCTTCAACTAGACACAAGATTATCTGCCCTAGAGCAGAAAGTAGACGGAATTCATGATGATATCCTTGAAGGCCAAAAGTCTATGACCAAAGTATTAGTTGGTACAGCTGGAACAGTCATTGCAGGTGTACTCGGAATCGTAGTTACACTCTTAATGAAGATGAACTGATAAACTACACACTTAAATAAAGGGACTGTAAGTCCCTTTTTTTATGACCCAAATATCTAAACGATTAGAACAGATAGTTAATAAAGAATTATCAAAAACGCTTATTCCTGTAAAAACGGAAGAAGGTATTCTAGTCGGCGATGTTTTAATAAACAGTAGTGGGTCTATTAAAAACATTTACAAAAATAAACAATTAATATATAAAGAAATTTATCTTAATTCAGCAGCAATCAAAATAGCCAATATATTAGCTTTAAAACAATCGTTGGTAGCAGCAGATGCATTATACAAAGCTGATCAAGAATATGGACGTTGGTTTAATGATAGTCAATTATTGCGAGCACAATATCAAAAATCAGTGAATAACAACAATTATGATCGGGCTGATATGCTTTGGGCTCGCTATTGCGAAAGCAGAGATCGTACAATAATAGCTAAGAATAATGCAGAACGATTGGCTCGCCTTTGAATAAATATAGTATCAAATCTGGACCTTTACTTTATGAGAACAACAGACCTATTTAAAAACAACAGATCAGCAAAAAGACTAAACGAATCTCTTCAAAAGACATTTGGAAAGCACGTTGATTTGAAATCTATGGATCTTCCACGTTTGGAAGATGCTCGCAACAAACTACGTACACAAATTCACGATGCACGTAGCCATAGCGGATTTAACGAAAACATCGAAAACGAAGCATTAACACAGGCACAATGGATGCTTGATGCAATTAATGCTGAAATCATTGAACGTGAAGAATTTATTGCTGATCCACATGTTGCTACTGTTACTGAAGAAAGTGACGGGGTTGACGTTGACAAATTCAATGAAATTATGTCACGCTTTGACAGCGATATGAATGACCTTGGCGGATATGGTCAACCAGATTATGATAAGATTTTAGCATTGTTAAATGCTGGCGAAATTGAAAAAGCTGGGGCCGAAGTAGAATATTCATATAGTGATCAAGACGGCGGTGAATTAAGACATGCAGACGGACTTATTGACGATCTATATAATAGCTTTGAATGGTTAGTTGGCGAAGCAAATGGTGATAGCGAACCAGGCGGTTCTTATGATGGCAGCGATGACGCAGATGCATTAGCATCAGCAGGTTTTGGTTCAGATGAAGACTACGGCAGTTACGGCGAAGGTGTAGAGTTTGGATCATACACAAACGAAGAAATAGCACAAAAAATATTTAACGATAATCCAAACATTAAAACTGAAGACGATATTTTAGATGCTGCATATCCATTAGTTGTTGAAATGTTTAAGGGCGATAAAAAACGTGCTCAACATTTATTCAATTATGATGAAGATTTTTCAAGCGATCTAATAAGTTCGTATCGTTGGTTACAAACAGAACATGCCGGACAAGATGAATTAGTTGCTATGGAGAAAGCACCCCCAGGCTCTAAAGCAGAAAGAATGGTAAAGCATATTAAGAAAGGATATGCTAAAGATGGCAAACTAACAGATAAAGAAAAGTCTATTGCTTACGCAACAGCATGGAAGCAACACAACAAAGAAAAAAATGAGTCAATCGAATCAGGAGATAACATGACACAACTAAGAGAAGGCGAGATCCAACAGGCCAGTGCGATCGTTAACGCTAAGACAATGGTAGATAGAGTTGGCCGCTGGATTGAAGAACTTAGTGGCATGGAGAATGACACACTATTACAACTAGGTGACAGTATCCGTGATGAAATGAGTGCAGACCTTGCTAAACAATTTATTAGTCAAGTTGCTCCAGCAATTCAACAAGCTCTTGAAACATTAAAAGGGTCACGAGAAACTTTAGCAAGTGGTGTTCGTATGCTAACAGGTGAAGAACAAGGTGCTGAGATGTTAGGTGCAGAACCAGGTGCAGACCTAGGTGCTGAAATGGGTCCAGCAGAACCTGACGCAATGAATGCAGGTGACGAACTAGGCGGGTTTGAAGAACCAGCAGGTGACGAATTTGGTGCTAGTGATGCAGCAGCAGGCGGTCTAGGTGATACTGGTCGTGCTCAACGTGAAAGCATTGATCGTAGCAACAACTTACTAAGAATTTTGGCAGGCTAATGAAACTTTCTGATCTAAAAGAAAATGATCAACAACTAGACGAACTGCTTCCTTCACTGGGAGCAGTTGCTAGTGGTGTTGGTAAAGCTGTTGGCGCAGTTGGTCAAGCAGCAGGCGCGGCCGTTGGCGGTTTCCAGGCAGGGCTTGCTGGCGGACAAATGAACCCTGCCCAGGCAGCCCAGGCTGCTAAAGATCGTCAAGAACAAAAGAAACAAGTTCAAGATGCTATTAAACAAAAACAACAAGAATTAAGCGATTTACAAAAACAATTGGCGCAACTAGGATGAGATTTTTTGAATTTGCAAACTCGGACACAGGATTAGATAAGTTTGTAATAATCCTAAAAAACTTTATTGGTCGCGCAGCTTCCAAAAAAGCCCCTGCTCGTATGAATTGGGATTCATTACAAAGAATTGCTCAACAGAGCGGTTTTGAAATGGGCGCCGATTATGAAACATTTAAACAAATTTACGATACTACACCAGCTATCCAAAATTTAGTTAAGGATTTTAATGCTGACGGTATCGAATTGGCTGTTCCGGGAATACCTGATGAAGAACCAAAAGGTAGCGGAACTCAAAATCCACAAGACAGCCAAGCCGCAGTAGATGCCGCTGCCGCTAGTGCTGCACCCGGTATAACTGCCCAAAGTCAACAGACTCCACCTGCTCCAGCATTGACATAATAGTTTTTATCCTGTAATATATACAGAATGACTATTATAACTGAACAATTCACACCACCACCATTTGTAGAAAAGTTCCAATATCAGAACTGTAAACAAATCAATGATCCGGTAACTCGCAAAAGAGTTTACTTAACTCCTGACGGAGAAAGCCTACCTAGTGTTACTACTATTCTAAGTGCTACTAAAGATATGACGCACTTAAATGAATGGAAGAAACGTGTAGGTGAAGAACGTGCTAAACAAATTACTACAGAAGCAGCCGGAATCGGCACAGCAATGCACGGTAACCTAGAAAGATTTATTGCAGGTCTACAGCGAATGCCGGGAAATAATCCTGTACACGTACAAGCTAATCAAATGGCTGATGTAATTATACGCAACGGTTTATCAAAAGTAAACGAAGTCTGGGCAATGGAACAGAGCTTATACTTCCCGGGATTATACAGCGGCACAACAGACTTAGTTGGTGTAATTGAAGACGAACCTGCTGTAATGGACTACAAACAAACTAACAAACCTAAAAAAGACGAATGGATTGAAGACTATCGATTACAGCTAATGGCCTATATATTAGCACATAATGAAGTCTACGGAACAGATATTCGTAGAGGTGTTGTGTTTATGTGTAGTCGTGCTTGCGAATATCAACAGTTTGAGTTAAAACCACAAGATTTTAACAAATATCAAGACATGTGGCTTAATAAGGTTGAGGAATACTACAAACAAATGTGATAAATATCCTATAACGGGAATTTATTACTATGGCCGTAGTCCAAATATCTAAGATTCAAGTCCGCCGAGGACAAAAGAACTCAACTAGTGGTGTTCCACAACTTAGTTCAGCTGAGTTTGCATGGGCAGTTGATACTCAAGAATTATTCATCGGTAACGGTAGTGTTGCCGAAGGTGCTCCTTATGTCGGCAATACAAAGATACTAACAGAGCACGACAATATTTTAGATTTAGCATCAAGCTATCAGTTTGCTGCTAACGATACGGCAATTACATTGTCAGTATCAAGAAGCCTACAAAGTAAAATTGATGAAATACAAGTCAGTGTTACAGACTTCGGCGCTGTCGGTGACGGTTCTACTGATTGCGTTACAGCATTTGAAACTGCATTTACTCAACTATTTAGAAACGTAAACACCAATTACAGAAAAGTGTTATTGGTACCGAATGGTGAATACTTGTTTACTAGCGATCTAGCAATACCGTCTGATGTAATTATACAAGGTGAAACACAATTAGGAACCGTTTTAAAAATTAATGATAACAACATTAGATTTATCACTAGTACGGGTTTAGAAGTTGCTGATTTTAATAGCACCAGCCGTCCACAAAATATTCATATATCTAATTTAACTATTCAAAGAACAACCGGTCAGGTATCCTTTTCCGGTGTTGCTAATTCTGTTGTTGATAATGTTAAATTCTTAGGTGAATACGATTTTGGTGATAGTGTTACTTTGTCAACTGAACCATCAACTATTTTTTGGGAAAACACATTAGCAGGAACCAAGGTTGATAATTTGTTGTTTAGAGATTGCTTATTTGAAAAAAATGCTGTTGCAGTCAGATGCAATCAAACAATGATGTTTGACACAAGTGTTAGATTTGAAAATACAAAATTCTTTGTCAGCGATACTGCTATCTACATCGTAGGTGTTATCGGACAAAAGAACGAATGGCAAATTAACGATTGTATATTTGAAGAAATTGCTAACCAAGCATTTAGATCTACAAATGGTCAAGGAACTTTAATCCAACGATGCAAATTTAAAAAGGTTGGCAACACTTCAAATCTATCAACAATTCCAAATGATTTTATGGTATACTTTGGAGAAACCGCAGGTAACGTTGTATCTGATTGTACAAGTGATCGCCAGCAACTTGCTGGAATTACTTCAACAAACTTAACTGCAACTTATACTGAAGTTTACAATAGTGATCGAGTTAATTTTGTTGATAGAAACTTTTCACCAATTTACCTATCAGATAGTTTTAGACCATTAGCAGTTTTTTCTGCAATGAATAAATTTACGATAATCAATTATTGTTTACGTCTTGGCGCACATACACGTCACGGGCAATTGTGGATTTCTATCGGCCAAGATCTTGCTGGTACTGAATTAGATAATCCGTCGGCTCTTGATACTGCTGGCGAAATTTCTGATGTAACAATAACTGATAATTTCCAATATTCACCTAGATACGTAACATCCGAAGGAGGAAGCATTATGACTAATTTTGAGTTCGCTGTTGAACTTAGAGACAATGATAGTGACAGCGGCATTGAAACCGTGGTGTTATCGTATAAGAATCCATTACCAGGCGCCACCGGTTCCATCTCTTTTGATGTAACCTACGGTGTTTAATTTACACGGCACTGAACGAATAGCAGCGTGGAAAGAATTTAGAGATAGTTTAGAAACAAGTAGTAATCCGTTTTTAGATGTCGCTGAATTTTGGAGCCACGCTCCGTTCGTCAATCAATATTTAGATCCAAACAATTCTACCGAATGGCCCGATCCTTGGCATTTGGTGTTAGATAATCGCCTTGATGATCTTGCAATCGCACTCGGAATGCTGTACACTATTAAATTAACACAGCGGTTTATTGATACTCCGTGCGAGATACATACGTCTATGTCATCAAATAAGAAAGAGACAAATTATTTTCTTGTAGTAGATAAAAAGTATGTACTTAATAAAGAGTACAAAAATGTAGTCAGTGTTGACGAACTTAAAGACTTGAAAACCAACATCATTTGGTCCAAGACTAGAATGTAATAAATATCAGTCTAAAAATAATAAAGTGAGCCGAGGCGTAAATGAACATTACAGTTATTAAAAGAGACGGAAGTAAAGAGCCATTAATGATCGAGAAATGGCAAGCGCAGGTGGCTAAGGTTTGTAAAGGTATTGCAGACGTTAGTCAATCAATGATAGAAATTAAAGCACAACTACATTTTTACGACGGTATCAAGACTGAAGACATTGATGGTATTACATTAAGAGCTATAGTTGACCTTATCGATGTAGAAGCAAACCCTGATGTTGGACACACTAATTATCAATATGTAGCAGGCAAACAGCGTTTGTCAATGCTACGTAAGGATGTATATGGCGAATATGAGGTTCCCCACCTATACGATATCGTAAAGAAAAATGTAAGTGTTGGTCTTTATACTCCTGAACTTCTTGAGTGGTATACAGAAGACGAATGGAACAAGATGAACGACATGCTCGAGCATGAGAAAGACGAAGAATATTCTTATGCAGCTATTGAACAGTTGATTGAAAAGTATCTTGTTCGCAATCGTGCTACAAAAGAAATTTATGAAACTCCTCAGATTCGTTATATGATTGCGGCTGCTACAGTTTTTCATAAGGAAGAACCGAGTACAGTTCGTATGCGCTACATCAAGGAATATTATAATGCTGCTAGTGACGGCTTGTTTACTCTTGCTACTCCTGTCCTTGCTGGCTTGGGTACTCCTACCAAACAATTCAGTAGTTGCGTTCTTATTCGTAGCGACGATGATCTTGATAGTATTTTTGCCTCAGGTGAAATGATGGCCAAGTATGCTAGCAAACGTGCTGGCATTGGACTTGAGATTGGACGCCTACGCTCATTAGGTAGTCCTATACGTGGTGGCGAAATTATGCACACCGGCATGATCCCCTTCTTGAAGAAGTGGTTTGGTGATTTACGTAGTTGCAGCCAAGGCGGCATCCGTAACGCAAGTGCTACAGTTTTCTACCCTATTTGGCATCATCAGTTTGATGACCTAATCGTTCTTAAGAACAACCAAGGCACTGAAGAAACTCGTGTGCGTCACATGGACTACGGTGTTGTTTTATCCTCTTTCTTCTGGAGAAGATTTAAGAACAAACAAGATATTACATTCTTTGATCCTAACGAAGTTCCGGATCTGTATGAAGCATTTTACAGTAACACACAGAAGTTTGAAGAGCTATACGTAAAGTATGAAAAACAAAAAGGTCTTCGTAAGAAGACAATGAGTGCCGAAGAAGTATTCAAGTCAGGCATTCTTAAGGAGCGTACAGATACAGGTCGCATCTATTTGGTGTTTATTGATAATGTTATGAACCAAGGACCATTTGATCCTGAGTACCATACAATCTATCAAAGTAACTTGTGCTGTGAGATCTTATTACCAACCCGTCCATTTAAGAGATTAGACGACGAGGAGGGGCGCATAGCGTTATGTACACTGGGATCCATCAACTGGGGTGCGTTCCGTAACCCAGAAGATATGCGTAGAGCATGTCGCATCTTACAACGTAGTCTATGTAACATTCTAGACTATCAAGATTTCTTAAGTATTCAAAGTCGTTTGAGTAATGATGAAATCCAGCCACTAGGTATTGGTGTAACAAACCTTGCTTATTGGCATGCTAAGAGAGGACTAAAATATGGCGACAAAGACGCACTGGCAGAAGTTAAAAGTTGGATGGAGCATCAAGCCTTTTACCTTACAGAAGCCACAGTTGAACTTGCAAAAGAAAGAGGCAAGTGCAAACACTCAGACAGAACAAGATACGGTCAAGGAATCTTCCCTTGGGAAAGAAGAGCTACAGGAGTCAACGAACTTACCGACTTCAGTCCTGAGCTCGACTGGGAAACTCTTAGAGGAGAAATGAAAACTCATGGGGTGCGTAATGCTACGCTAATGGCTATCGCGCCCGTTGAGTCTAGCTCAGTTGTTATTAATTCGACCAATGGTATCGAAATGCCGATGAGTTTGATTACAACCAAAGAATCTAAAGCAGGGTCGTTTACGCAAGTTGCTCCAGATTATCAGAGATTAAAAAACAAATATCAACTAATGTGGGAACAAACAGACTGTTCTGGTTATTTAAAGACCGCAGCAGTTTTAGCAGCCTATGTAGACCAAAGTATTTCAACAAATACATTCTACAATCCAGCACACTTCCCTGATCGTAAAGTGCCGACTACATTAATTGCTAAAAACTTAATGCAGGCTCACATGTGGGGTATTAAAACTTTTTACTACAGCCTAATTAATAAGGCTGGTTCAAAGCACGAAGATAAAACTCCCGAAGTTCATTATAACGGTTTTCACAATGAACGAGAAGTTGAGCCCGAGTTCGACGACGATTGCGAAGCATGTAAACTTTAAAGAGACATACCATGGCCTACTCTAGTAAAGTTATTGATCATTATGAAAATCCTCGTAACGTGGGATCCTTTGACAAGAACGACGAAAGTGTAGGCACAGGTATGGTAGGTGCCCCTGCTTGTGGCGATGTAATGAAACTGCAAATAAAGGTAGACAATGGTATTATCACAGACGCAAAATTTAAAACATACGGCTGTGGCTCGGCTATTGCATCGTCAAGCCTGGTCACAGAGTGGCTCAAAGGTAAAAGTATTGACGAAGCAACAGAAATTAAGAACACACAGATTGCAGAAGAGCTTGCCTTGCCGCCAGTTAAAATTCACTGCTCAATACTTGCTGAGGATGCTATCAAAGCAGCAGTAAAGGATTACAAGGATAAGCATGATAACCTTAACTGAAAAAGCTGCTAATAAAGTAAAAGAACAATTAGAAAAAAGAGGTAAAGGTTTAGGCATTCGTGTAGGAGTAAAAACTACAGGCTGTTCAGGTCTCGCGTATAAATTAGAGTATGTTGACATACCCGAAGTTGATGACATGAGTTTTATAAGTTATAATACACATGTCTTTGTTGATCCAAAAAGTTTAGCCTATCTCGAAGGAACAGAAATAGATTGGGTACGCAACGGATTAAACGAAGGATTTGATTTTAAAAACCCAAATGTAAAAGACGAATGCGGTTGCGGTGAAAGTTTTAGAGTATAAGAATATGATACATATTAGAGAAGAAGGTGGCACATTGCGTAACGGTTTTAATTTTTATCCGTTAAGCGATAAAGGTAGCTTTGGATTTATATTTCGATATGGTCCTAAAATTCCATTAACGTCTTTAGGTTCAAAAGCATTTTGGTTTCGATATAGCAAACACACAAAGAAATGGATTATTAAACATGAGCAAACAACAGTATAATTTAAATGTAAAGACAGATTATCTTCATCGTAAGATGTTTTTGGATCCAGCTGGTCCAGTTACTATTCAACGATTTGAAGAAGTAAAATACAACAAGATCGCAGATTATGAAAAAACAGCACGTGGATTCTTTTGGGTGCCCGAAGAAATTAGTTTGACAAAAGATGCCCAGGATCATAAAGAATCTAGTGATGCTATTAAACATATCTTTACCAGTAACTTGTTACGCCAAACTGCATTGGATAGTTTGCAAGGTCGCGGCCCTAGTCAGATCTTTACACCTGTTGTTAGTTTGCCGGAACTAGAAGCACTAGTTTATAACTGGACATTCTTTGAAACTAATATTCATAGCCGTAGTTACAGCCATATCATTCGTAACATCTACAATGTGCCCAAGGAAGTGTTTAACACAATCCACGATACTAAAGAGATTGTTGACATGGCTAGTAGCATTGGCAAATACTATGACGATTTACATGTTATCAACTGTCGTAAAGAACTGGGCGACAAGATAACCGAAGAAGAACATGTTAAAGCAATTTGGTTAGCCTTACATGCCAGCTATGCCTTAGAAGCGTTCCGCTTTATGGTATCGTTTGCTACAAGTCTAGCAATGGTTGAGAATAAGATTTATATCGGTAATGGAAACATTATCAGTCTTATTTTACAAGACGAATTGCTACACAAAGGCTGGACTGCTTTCTTAATTAATCAAGTTGTTAAAGAAGATCCTCGCTTTGCTAAGGCCGCAGAAGATTGCCAAACAGAAGTAATTCAAATTTACAAAGATGTTATTGCTGAAGAAAAAGCATGGGCAGATTATCTTTTCCAGAAAGGACCTGTTATTGGTCTTAATGCAAACATTCTTAAAGACTTTGTAGATTACACAGCGGCCAGTGCATTAAAAGACATTAGTATTAAGTATTGGAATCCTAGTCCAAAAACAACACCAATTCCTTGGTTTAATAAGCACAGTGATACAAGTAAGAAACAAACAGCATTGCAAGAAAACGAATCTACCAATTATGTTATTGGTGTGATGAGCGAAAATTTAGATTACGACGCCCTTCCGGCTATATAATAAACTATGTATAAAGTACAATACAAAAGAAATTCACCTTTTGAATCTTGGACAACTGCTGGAAGTTATAGCAGTGAACAAGCAGCTATTTCATCTGCATTACAGTGGAAAAACAAAGGCGTTGTGTTAGTCCGTGTTACAGATAAAAAAGGTGCAATAGTTTACACAGGATAAAATTATGGCAAAGATACACGAAGAAGTATTGGTAGTAAAAATTAGCGTATTAGTACCTGATCATTCTGATATGACAGAAATCATGAACAACGAAAACATCCAAGCATTAGAAGATGTTGTTAAGCAATTAGTTAACGACGAACGTTCATTAGTAGAAATTGAGAGGGCATAATAATGGCAAAATTAATTTATGAACATGATAACGGACATCAAGTAACATTTGAGATTGCAACGAGTTTTGCAGAAACTCTAAATTCCGAACTCGGAGTTAATGTGTGGAACGAGTTTATGCAGATACTTAAAACAGAAATTCTTGCACACCCAACTGGAGACACAGTATGCCAATCAGCGGAGTAAAAATGAAGGGTGGGTTAACAAAAGAAGTTAACTTATATCAAGCAGACGGTGAAGTCCAACACACAGAAGTTGGCGAGGAAATGTTAGGTTTCTTAAATAAGTTCCAAGAGATCGAAGAAAAGAACAGATGCTTACGTGTACAGTTTTTAGACTGGCTAAGTGACAAATTGCTAGACTGGTCGAATAAGTGTCATGTGATGTCTGTCAAGATCGACAGCCCGTGCGTGATCAAAGTAGAGCCACGCAAGAAAGAACAAAGCAACGATGCTAAAGAACGTGCTGAAATCGCAAAACTAAAAGAAAATCTTAAGAGACTGACCGAAGAAAATAGCAAACTATGGGATGACCGTTTAGAAAAACAAAAGGCGGCAGCAGTAAAAGAAACTGCTCGTATTAACGAAGTTTTGAAAGAAGTTGCCGAATCGGCAGAATTCAAAGCAGTAGAAAAAGCAGAAAAGGAACAAAAGGAGACAGCAAAATGAAAGCACCATTTATTGGATTAATGGGAATCACTAGTGACAATACACTAGTTACTCCAAGTGGCCGTAAATTATTCAGAGTTCCAGAGTGGGCAGGATGGCGTATTCAACGTGTTCAACATTGGATCGCTAAGTTAACATGGAAGGCAGAATGGAAGGCACCAAAATGAAAGCAGTAGTATGGTCGAAAGAGATGTGTCCATATTGTGTTCAGGCTAAGAAGCTACTAGAACTCAAGGGCATTGAATATGAAGAACGTAATATTCAAAAAGACTGGACTAAGGAACAGTTGCTAGAAGCAGTACCGACAGCAAGAACACTTCCGCAGATTTTCTTAGACGATCAGTACATCGGCGGATTCACAGAACTTAAAACACACTTACAAGGATAACTATGTTAATTGATAAAGGCGTAACCCCCGGCGAAGTAATCACAATAAAGCTAACCAGTGGCGAGGAAATTGTTTCTAAGTTAGTAGAAGAAACAGACACATATTATAAAGTAGCGAGACCGTTAGTTATCGGGCACACACCGCAAGGTCCTGGATTAATGCCATACTTGTTTACTGTTAATCCTGAGAAAGAAATTAAAATTTTGAAACCAACTGCTGTAGTCGTTGAAGCATCGGACAAGGCATTTGCTGATCAGTATATTCAAGGAACTACAGGTATTAAATTAGCCTAAGGAGATATAATGCCTGAATTTACCCCACCGTCGAATACTCCTGTTACAGATGGATCAAATACCGCCGATGATAAGTTAGTACGACTATATGACAAGGTCTATAGTTCACCAAGTGTATTTGCTAATTTTGCTCAAGTAACACTTGCACAAGAACCTAAACCTAGTCCTGCTATCGGTGCGCCGGAAGCAATTCAGGTAACACTTTCTATTACTCAACAAGATGCTATTGCAGAATCGGCCGCAAATGCTAATTCCGCAGAAGAAATAGCAGTTGGGTTAGGAGGTAAAGGAGAAGTTCCTCACGAAGGACCTTTGGAAAAAACTAGTCCAAGTTCTAGCGATGGCGCTTATTCGGCTGCCGGAGGCTTTCCTGCTAAACTTGATCCAAATGCTGATCCTAATCAAATATTTGCTGTATTAGGCAAAAATATGGATGCTTGTTTAGCAGAATCTGCTCGTGGTGCTTGGAAAGAAAACGGCAAAAATGAAAGAATACTTGCTTGTTATAAAGCGGTAGGATCGAATCTCAGCAGTGACAGTACACCTTGGTGTGCAGCGTTTGCTGGGTCTATTTTAAAGGCGTCTGGTGTTCAAGCATTAAAAACATTATCTAGTTTAGCATATAGAGGCTTTGGAACATCCGTGCCTGTAAATGACAAAACA
>JACCDW010442093.1_pt1 | contig 21378 bp, 20 predicted proteins | sample 7449781 | NCBI WGS metagenome assembly JACCDW01 (sample SAMN15323449, study PRJNA562643) | freshwater metagenome | isolation source: river surface water | place: USA:Blue River Watershed | collected 2017-08-18
CCCGAAAAAGTCGCGGGCAAGAAAAACCTGTTTGTCTCGTTGTCCAGCGTGATTCGCGCGCATTTGCAAGATTTGTTTCCCGGGCGTGAAGTGGGGCAGTTCTCGCAATTTCGTGTGACGCGCGACTCTGACCTCACGGTGGATGAAGAGGACGTTCAAAATTTGCGAAAAGCGCTGCGCCAGGGCTTGGTGCACAGGCACTTTGGGCGTGCTGTTCGGCTGGAAGTGTCCTCGGGATGCTCAGAGTATTTGGCCGATTTCTTGTTGAAGCAGTTCGAGTTGCCCGCAAGCGCGCTCTACAGAGTGCATGGCCCAGTGAATTTGGTGCGCCTGAATCAATTGATCGATTTGATGGACGCACCGGCCTTGCTTTACACCCCTTACCGTGCAAGCTTCCCGCGCGAGTTGGTCACCGGCGTGTCCATTTTTTCTCAATTGAAGGCGCGCGATGTGCTGATTCACCAGCCTTTCGAGCGCTTTGACGGCGTGCTGGCATTTTTGCGCGAGGCCGTTTTTGACCCGCAAGTGCTGGCCATCAAGCAAACCATTTACCGTACCGGGTCCGATTCGGAGTTGATGGATTTGTTGCGCGAAGCGGTGCGCCGCGGCAAAGAAGTCACCGCGGTGGTTGAATTGAAGGCGCGCTTTGATGAAGAAGCCAACATCAATTGGGCCGAGCAATTGGAGTCGGTCGGGGCCCAGGTGGTGTACGGCGTGGTTGGCTTGAAAACCCATGCCAAGATGCTGCTGATCACACGGCGTGAGGGCAAGGTTCTGAAGCGCTATGCGCACTTGTCCACAGGCAACTACAACGCCAAAACTGCACGCCTGTACACCGACATCAGTTACCTGACGGGCAATGCCAAACTCACGGCCGACATTGAGCATTTGTTCATTCACCTGGCAAGCCAAAGCCGTTTGCCCAGAATGAACCATTTGTGGGTGGCACCCTTCAAATTACAGGATCAAATGGTCTTGGCCATTGAGAAAGTCGGTCGGGCAGCCGCTGCAGGGCACCCCTCCCGAATTGTTGCCAAGATGAACGCCTTGACCGATGACCGCCTGGCCCACGCCCTGGTGATGGCCGCGCAGCAAGGCGCCAAAGTTCAATTGATTGTTCGCGGCGCCTGCATCCTGCCGGCAGAAGTCCCGGGCATGACCGACAACATCCAGGTGCGCTCTGTCATTGGCCGTTTCCTGGAGCATTCACGGGTCTTTTATTTTTGCGCGGGCGACGAGGAGTCGCTTTACCTGTCCAGCGCCGACTGGATGAACCGCAACATGCTGCGTCGAGTCGAGTTGGCTTGGCCTGTGCTGGACCCTGTGTTGCGTGCGCGGGTGATCGATGAGTGCCTGGACGTCTATTTGAAAGACAACACCGATGCCTGGGTGCTCAAGCCAGATGCGAGCTATGTCAGGTTAGAGCCCGTGGCGCGGCGAAACAAGAGCAGTGCGCAGGCGCTTTTGATGGCGCGCTACGCTGGAAAGGTGTGACATGGATCTGATTCTCTGGCGGCACGCAGAAGCCCATGAGGCAGAAAATGGCGAGGACGACATGGACCGCGCTTTAACCCACCGGGGGGAGCGCCAGGCGCAAAGAATGGCACGCTGGCTGGATCGCCAGCTGCCGGACGGCGCGCGCATCTTTTGCAGCCCCGCACGCCGTGCAGAGCAAACCGTCATCCCCCTGGGGCGAAAGTACAAGATTCGCGATGAACTCTCGCCGCAGGGCTCACATGAGCACCTTCTTGAATTGGTGCAATGGCCAAACGGCAAAAACCCGGTGGTTGTCGTGGCCCATCAGCCTTTTTTGGGCCACACGGTTTCGTCACTGCTCAAGCTGGCTGCCGACGATTTCTCGATCCGCAAGGGCTCCGTCTGGTGGCTGCGCTCTCGGCTGAAGGAGGAGCAAATTCAGACCGTTTTGATCACGGTGCAAACGCCAGAAATGCTCTAGCGTTTGCAATGGCTTTTGCCTTACTTTTGCTTGTTGGGGCGACCCGTTTTGACCGTGGGAATTTGCGCCAGTGCTTTGCGCAGTTGCGCATCGCTGAGGGTGGTCAACAGTTGTATGCCGGCGCGCAGCAATTCGCTCTTTTTGGCGGGGCTGCCTAGCAGGGCGCTCTTTTGCTTCAGGCTCTCGATGTTGCTGTATTCGTTTTTGGGAATGGTGAAGCTGTCCCGCACCAGCTTGGGCTTTTTCACTTTGACTTCAGCCGCCACCGGGGCTGGTGCCACCTTGGCGGGGACCGCAGCGCGGGCAGTTTTCTTGGCAGCAGCAGGTGTTTTTCGGGGAGCAGTGGCCATCTCAGATCCTTATAACAAGATATACGGTATATACAGTTTATACGGTTTAAATAAAAATTTCAATGGAAGCCGAGCATGCGTGTTTTTTCAATAGCCACAGAAGCCATTTGGGAAACTGATCAGTTGCCAAAGGCGATTGCGCCAGGCAGTTTTGTCTGGGGTGCCTTGGCCCGCCGTGAATTCGAGTTGATGCAAAGTGACGTGCAGGCCATGTTGCAATCGCTGTGCGAGGCCCAGTTGGTCGATTTGCACATCACCGACATGCTCAACAACCAGTTGCCATCGCACTACGATTACACCTCGCAATACGACATGCTGGTGTTTCGCCGTCTGGCGGCTGGCAGCACCGAGTCCGATTTGTCACGTCCCGGTGAGTTCTTGCATCTTTCCCAGACCAAAGCTGGCGTGAATGCGCTGCGACGCATCGATACCAGCCCGGTGGCGTTTGCGGTTTTTGATCGCTTGCTGTTGACGGTTCACCCGGTGGATTGCGCTGTGCGCGACAGTTTCGCCAGCCGCATGCTCGCTGCTTTTCATGCAAATTTGCTGACCACCAGCGCCCGCGTGCCGCACAGCCCCGCAGATTTGATGTTGCGCATTGTCAGTCAAATGGTCGATGGGTATTTGAATTTGCGTCGCGACATCACGCGGCAACTGGATCAGTGGCAAAGCCAGTTGTTGCGCCCCGATGGCCGCTTCAACGACTGGGGCGCATTGCTGGATGCGCGCCTGATGTTGCACCATTTGGATGAAATTTGCGAGGACCAACGCGCGGCCGTTCAGGACTGGACCGATGGCCTGGAGGCGTTGAAACACGAGGGCCTGCACAGTGACCGCGCTTTGGAGCTTTTGAAGGTTCGCAGCCGCGATGTCCTGGAGCACATTGAGCGGGTTGTGCACCACGTCCGGCGGCTTGAGCAAAGCGCCGAGACGGCCGTGCAAATGCATTTCAGTGCGCAAAGCAACCGCACCAATGCCGTCATGCGCACCTTGACCGTGCTGACCGCCGTTTTCCTGCCATTGAACCTGATCACCGGTTTTTTTGGCATGAATTTTGAACACTTCGCCTTCATCCACCTTGAGCATGGCCTGGAAGCGACGCTGCTGCTGATGGCTGCAGTGGGCGTGGGGCTCTTGCTCTTTTTTTGGCGCAAGCGTTACCTGGGCACACCCCGCTAGGATCAGTATTTTTCCGGCACAAGCATGTCAGACGGGACAGGGTGGCGAATGTAATCTGAATTGCGCACCCGCTCGGGCAAGAGCACGTCGGGGTGAGGGATCTCATGGTAGGGCACCTGTTGCAGCAAGTGGTCCATGCAATTGAGGCGCGCTCGCTTTTTGTCGACCGCTTGGATAATCCACCAGGGTGCTTCTGGAATGTGCGTGCGCTCAATCATGGTTTCCTTGGCGCGGGTGTAGTCTTCCCAACGGCGCCGACTCTCCAGGTCCATGGGGCTGAGTTTCCATTGCTTGAGCGGGTCGTGGATGCGCCCTAAAAAGCGGGCATGTTGCTCATCGTCTGTGATGGAAAACCAGTACTTGATGAGCTGTATGCCGCTGCGTGCCAGCATTTTTTCTAACTCCGGGACGGTGCGGAAAAACTCCTCGTATTCATCGTCGTTGCAAAAGCCCATGACCCGCTCGACGCCTGCACGGTTGTACCAGCTGCGATCGAACAGCACGATTTCGCCCGCCGCGGGCAAATGCGCTACATAGCGTTGAAAGTACCACTGGGTGCGTTCACGGTCGTTGGGGGCGGGCAGGGCAGCGACCCGGCAAACACGGGGGTTCAGGCGCTGAGTGATGCGCTTGATGACGCCCCCTTTGCCGGCCGCATCTCTGCCTTCAAACAAAATCACGATGCGGTGACGGTTGGCCACCACCCAGTCTTGCAGCTTGACCAGCTCGCCTTGCAGACGCAAAAGCTCGCGGAAATACCGCGCGCGTGAAACGCGATCCTCTTCCGTGGCTGAAGGGTCGAGCGCCCGGTCATCCAGTTCCATCTCAAGCTCTTCATCCAGGCTGTCCAGAAGGTCTTCTCGCAGCCGTCGGATGTGTTCTTCGTCAATGGGGGGGCGTTCACTCATGGCATCCAACTCGCTCTGAAAAGCCCATGGTGCCTTTCCAATGTTTCAAATGTGTGACACGGCGGTTCAGGGCTTGACTTGAAACGTCCAACTGGTTTTTTGCCAGGCAGTCACTTCTTCCATCAGCAGGTGTGCCGATTGCGGGAATCGTTTGGCCCAGTCCGCGGGGACGCTCAGCTCGAACACGCGTGCTGGCTTGTGTAACAAGTTGAGCTGCAATGTTTTGTAGTCTGGATCGCGTCTGGCATGGCACAAAATGACGGCCAGCCTGAGGGCCAACAGTTGCTTGATGAAGGATTCATCGTCAAAGTCGACTTCCAGCTTGCGCAGCTTTCCTCGGTGCCCGAGAACCAGCAAGCTCAAGCGGTGCAGCTCAGGCAGGGCAAAGCCCAAGGCATCGGCGTTGTCCAGAATGTAGGCGCCATGCTTGTGGTAATCGCTGTGTGAAATTTGCGAGCCAATTTCATGCAATTGCGCGGCCCAATCGAGCTTGCGCTGAAACCGCGCAAATTCTTCAGCGGCTGTTTCGGGGTGAAGTTGTTGCAACAAATGGCGGGCCACCTTGCTCACGCGCAGGGCTTGGGTGGTGTCAACGCCAAAGGTTGTGAGCAGCCGCGCCACCGTTTGCGACCGGATGTCCGAGCCTGCCTCTTCGCGCTCGAGCATGTCGTACAAAACGCCGTGGCGCAGCGCGCCTTGGGCGACATGCAGTGTGTCGACGTCCAACAGGTCGAACAGCGCGCGCAGCACGCTGATGCCGCCGCCAATGACGGCTCGCCGGTCTTCTTTGAGTCCTTCCATGCGCAATTTGTTGGCATGGCCGACCCGCAACAAGCAGCGCTGCAACCAGTCCAGCCCCTCGCGGCTGATGACGCCTGTGGGCCAGCCCGCTGCTTGCAAAATGTCGGCAATGGCACCCACGGTGCCCGAGGATCCGTAGGCGGTGTCCCAGTGGGGGCGTGCGTAGCTGCTGAGGGCCTCATCCAGGATGGCCTTGGCCGCGATTTCAGCGCGCTCGAAGGCGGCCTCGGTGAGCGTCCCCGACTCAAAATACTTCATGCTCCAGGCCACGCTGCCCACGCGGTAAGACTCCATGACCTCGGCGCTGAGGTTTTGTCCCAGAATCAATTCGGTCGAGCGGCCCCCAATGTCAATGACCAGACGACGCTCGGGCGATTGCGGCAAGAGGTGGGCAACGCCCTGGTAGATCATGCGGGCTTCTTCGCGCCCGGCGATCACTTCGATCGGGAAGCCCAGAATCTGATTGGCCTTTTGCACAAAGACATCCCGATTGCGGGCTTCACGCAGGGTTTGGGTGGCCACAGCGCGGACCTGGTGCTTTCTGAAGCCGGCCAAACGTTCTGCAAAACGCGCCAGGCAGTCCCAGCCGCGTTGCATGGCGTCCAGCGTCAAGTTGCGGTCGGCATCCAGACCATTGCCCTGACGAACAGTTTCTTTGAGGTACTCGGTGCGGTGGATTTGTCCGTGGTTGAGGCGGCCAATTTCGAGGCGAAAGCTGTTCGAGCCCAAGTCAATGGCAGCGAGGAGGGTACCGTTTTGCATAAAAAAGGATTCAATTCTTCGACGCAGAAGCTGCGTATCTTTCCAGCATATGTCTTTTTGATGTCAGCGACATGACAAAAAGTCTTGTGTGAACTTTTCAAGATTGTCACGATCTTGTCACATTCGATTTCTACAGTCATTTCATTCCTCAACCACTCAGAGTCTATTCATGATGCAAAGTCTCAAAGCGATCGCTGCCGCCAGCCTGGGCCTGTGCTTGTCCTTGTCTGCTTTCTCCCAAGATGTCACGGGTGCAGGCGCCAGTTTCCCCGCGCCCCTGTACAGCAAGTGGGCTGCCGAATACAACAAGGCACTGGGCCAAAAGGTGAATTACCAGTCCGTGGGCTCCGGCGCTGGCATCAAGCAAATTGACGCCAAGACAGTGGATTTCGGCGCATCGGACATGCCCCTGAAAGACGAAGACCTGGCGCAGAAAAACCAGATGCAATTCCCGACCGTGATTGGCGGTGTGGTGCCGGTGGTGAACATTGCGGGCGTGACCCCGGGCCAACTCAAGCTGACCGGCGAAGTCATTGCCGACATCTTCTTGGGCAAGATTGTCAAATGGAATGAGCCGGCCATCAAGGCATTGAATCCCAGCCTGAACCTGCCCGATGCGGTCATCGCACCGGTGCGTCGCTCGGACGGCTCTGGAACCACCTTCTTGTTCACCAACTACCTGAGCAAAGTCAGTGCGGATTGGAAAGCCAAGGTTGGTGACGGCACGGCCGTCAACTGGCCGACCGGCGCGGGTGGCAAGGGCAACGAAGGCGTGGCCGCTTTTGTCAGCCGTTTGCCTAACTCCATCGGCTATGTGGAGTATGCCTACGTCAAGCAAAACAAAATGAACTATGCGCAAGTGAAGAACGCCGCAGGCAACTATGTCTCGCCCGACGATTCCGCCTTCAAGGCCGCGGCTGCGGGTGCAGATTGGACCAAGAGCTTTTACCAAATCCTGACCAACCAACCCGGCAAGGATTCCTGGCCCATCACCGGTGCCACTTTCATCCTGATGCACAAGACCCAGGACAAGCCTGAAAAAGCGGCAGCCACCCTGAAGTTTTTTGATTGGGCCTACAAAAATGGCGACCAGACGGCCGACGACCTGGATTACGTGCCCATGCCCGCCGGCGTGAAGGACGTGATTCGCAAGTCTTGGGGCCAAATCAAGGACAGCGCTGGCAAAGCCATTGCGTTTCAGTAAATTGGGTTAGAAAGGGCACGCCGTGTCTTCCACTTCTGTTGCCGCACACGGCGTCCCTGATAACCTTGAGGGCCAAGAGAAAGGCTTTCGGCGTCCCATGACACATCCTCCTACTCCCCCCTCCATGCGCCTGGGCGGCTTGATCGATCGCTTGTTCGGTTGGGCAGCCCTGGGCGCAGCGTGCCTGACGCTGGCCTTGTTGATCGGTATCTTGGGCTCGCTGATTTTTGGCGCCTGGCCCGCCATCGACAAATACGGCTTGAGCTTTTTGACCCGCAGCGTCTGGGACCCGGTGCAGGAAGACTTTGGCGGCCTGGTCATGATTTATGGCACCTTGGCCACGTCCTTGATCGCCCTGATGATTGCCGTGCCCGTGAGCTTTGGCATTGCCCTGTTCTTGACGGAACTCTCTCCCGCTTGGCTCAAGCGACCCTTGGGAACGGCCATTGAGTTGTTGGCGGCCATTCCTTCCATTGTTTATGGCATGTGGGGTTTGCTGGTCTTTGGCCCCATTCTGGCGACCTATGTGCAGATGCCCTTGCAAAAATTGCTGACCGGTGTCCCCTACCTGGGCGCACTGGTGTCTGGCCCGCCCGTGGGCATTGGCATTTTGTCCGCCGGCATCATTCTGGCCATCATGATCATTCCCTTCATCGCCTCGGTCATGCGCGATGTGTTCGAGGTCACGCCCCCTCTGTTGAAAGAGTCGGCCTACGGTCTGGGCTCCACCACATGGGAAGTCATGTCCAAGGTGGTCTTGCCTTACACCAAGGCGGGCGTGGTGGGCGGCATCATGCTGGGCTTGGGCCGTGCCCTGGGTGAAACCATGGCGGTCACGTTTGTGATTGGCAACATGAACCAGTTGAATTCGCTCAGCGTGTTCGAGGCCGCCAACAGCATCACCTCTGCCTTGGCCAATGAATTTGCCGAAGCTTCCAGTGGCTTGCACCAGGCTTCCTTGATTTACCTCGGTCTGGTGTTGTTCTTCATCACCTTTGTGGTGCTGGCCCTGTCCAAGGTGTTGCTGGCCCGCATGCGCAAAAATGAAGGGACCAAGTCATGAGCGACGTGACGCGTCAACAAAAATTCGCCAAACGCAAGCGCGTCAACCAACTGGCCTTGGCCCTGTCCCTGGGCGCCATGTTGTTTGGCTTGGTTTGGTTGATCTGGATTTTGTGGCAAACCGTCTGGTTGGGCATTGACGGCTTGACCTGGGCCACGCTGACCGAAATGACCCCCGCACCGAATGACCCAGGTGGCCTGGCCAATGCGCTGTATGGTTCGTTTTTGATGGTCATGCTGGCCACCTTCGTGGGCACGCCCATTGGCATCATGGCCGGCATCTACTTGGCAGAGTACAAGCCCGTCAGCTGGCTTTCCAGCATCACCCGCTTTGTGAACGACATTTTGTTGTCTGCACCCTCGATTGTGATTGGCCTGTTTGTCTATTCCTTGGTGGTGGCACGCTACAAGTCGTTCTCAGGCTGGGCCGGTGTGGTGGCCCTGGCCTTGATTGTGATTCCCGTGGTGATTCGCACCACCGAAAACATGCTGCAACTGGTGCCGCCGGGCTTGCGCGAGGCCGCCTATGCCCTGGGCACGCCGAAATGGAAAGTCATCATGAGCATCACCTTGCGTGCGGCCCGTGCGGGCGTGGTCACGGGTGTGTTGCTGGCTGTGGCCCGCATATCCGGTGAAACCGCACCCTTGCTGTTCACGGCGCTGAGCAACCAGTTCTGGACCTCGAGCTTGTCAGAGCCCATGGCCAGCTTGCCGGTGACGATTTTCAAATTTGCCATGAGCCCTTATGAGAACTGGCAGCAACTGGCTTGGGCCGGTGTGTTCCTGATCACCTTGGCTGTGCTCGGCCTCAACATCCTGGCGCGCGTGTTGACGCGTCAAAAATCCTGAACCTAAGGAAGTCACATGGACACTGCCATCGCGACCCGACCCAAGATTTCGGTCAAGAACCTCAATTTCTATTACGGAAAATTCCATGCATTGAAAGACATCAATCTGGACATTCCGGAAAAGCAAGTCACGGCCTTCATTGGCCCCTCAGGCTGCGGCAAGTCAACCCTGTTGCGCACCTTCAACCGCATGTTCGAATTGTATCCCGAGCAGCGCGCAGAGGGCTCCATTGAACTCGATGGCGACAACCTGCTGACTTCCAAGGAAGATGTGGCCCTGATCCGTGCCAAAGTGGGCATGGTGTTCCAAAAGCCGACGCCTTTCCCGATGTCCATTTATGACAACATCGCCTTTGGCGTGAAGCTGTTTGAAAACCTCAGTGCCAGCGACATGGACGACCGGGTGGAGTGGGCCTTGCGCAAAGCAGCCTTGTGGACCGAGGTCAAAGACAAGCTGAACCAAAGCGGTTCTGGCCTGTCGGGCGGACAGCAGCAGCGCTTGTGCATTGCGCGCGGCATTGCCATCAAGCCGGAAGTGTTGCTGTTGGATGAGCCTTGTTCTGCGCTGGATCCGATTTCCACCGCCAAGATTGAAGAGTTGATCATCGAGCTCAAACAGGATTACACCGTGGTCATCGTGACCCACAACATGCAACAGGCGGCGCGCTGCAGCGACTACACCGCTTACATGTACCTGGGCGATTTGGTGGAGTTTGGCACCACCGAACAAATGTTCTTCAAGCCCCAGCGCAAAGAAACTGAAGACTACATCACGGGCCGATTCGGCTGATTCGCAACGACCACTGGCTGCTAGGAACTTTCATGCCTGACAAACACCTTTCGACGCAATTTGACAGCGAGCTCAACCACGTGTCCTCCTTGGTGATGGAGATGGGCGGGCTGGCGGAGTCGCAAATCCGCCAAGCCATCTACGCGCTTTCGCAATTCAGCGATGAAGTGGCCAACCAGGTCATTGACGGCGAGGCGCGCGTCAACGCCATGGAAGTGGAGATCGACCGCGAGTTGACTTCCATCATCGGGCGGCGCCAACCCACGGCGCGCGATTTGCGCTTGCTGATGGCCATCTCCAAGACCACTGCCAACCTGGAGCGTGTGGGCGATGAGGCCGAAAAAATGGCGCGCATGGTCAAGTCCATCATCAAAGACGGCACCCCCCGTACCCTGCCAGCCTCGGAGTTGCGCCTGGCCACCGAAATGGCCAGTGGTTTGCTGCGCAAGGCCCTGGATGCCTTCGCCCGGCTCGACACCGCCACCGCTGTCACCATCCTGAAAGAAGACAACCTGATCGACCAAGAGTTCGACGGCTTCGTGCGCAAGCTCATCACCTACATGATGGAAGACCCGCGAACCATTTCTGCCAGCTTGGATTTGCTGTTCGTTGCCAAAGCCATCGAACGCGTGGGCGACCATGCCAAGAACATTGCCGAGTTGATCATCTACATCGTGAAGGGCGCGGACGTGCGCCACATCTCGATGGACAAAATCGAAGAAACCGTTCGTTAAAGCACTGACCCTATGAGAAACCTGCCACGCGTCTTGATTGTGGAAGATGAGTCGGCGATTGCCGAACTCATTGCGGTCAATCTTCGACACAATGGGCTGTCGCCCATCTGGGCCGAAGACGGCGAGCGTGCCCAGCGCGAAATCGACTCGGTTTTGCCGGATGTGATTCTGCTGGACTGGATGTTGCCGGGCCAAAGCGGGGTGTCGCTGGCGCGCAAATGGCGGGCCGACCCCCGCACCAAAGCGATTCCCATTCTGATGTTGACCGCCCGCACCGACGAGAACGACAAAGTCTCGGGTCTGGACGCCGGTGCCGACGACTACATCACCAAGCCTTTTTCCACCCAGGAATTGCTGGCCCGCATTCGCGCGGTGTTGCGACGCCGAGCCCCCGAGCAAGCCGCCGACAGCGTGTCGGTGGGGCCCCTGACACTGGACGGCGCCACTTACCGCGTCAGCCTGCAAGGCACGCCCTTGAAAATTGGTCCGACCGAGTTCAAGTTGCTGAATTACCTGATGCGGCATGCCGAACGCGTCCATTCACGCTCGCAACTGCTGGACAAGGTTTGGGGTGACCATGTGTTCATCGAAGAGCGCACGGTGGATGTGCACGTCAAGCGCTTGCGCGAATCCTTGGGCGCGGCTGGCGTCATGGTGGAAACCGTGCGGGGCGCTGGCTACCGACTGACCGCCCAAGTTCAGGTGACAATCGGGGGGTGAACACCACACCTCGCAGATTTCCCTGAATGTTTTCACGTTTCCTGACTTTTGTCATCAGCTTGCTCGCTGGCGCCGCGCTTGGCGCTCTGGCGCTTCCCGAACGCCTGTTTTGGCAAGGCGCCTGTACCGGCCTCTTGGTCAGTGCCCTGGTCTGGTTTTGTCTGGACCTGATTCGGGGCCTCAGTGTCTTGCATTGGTTGCAATTCGAGGCGGCCAAGGAGGCGCCCACCCAATGGGGCCTGTGGGGCAACGTCACAGACCGCATCCGGCGTTTGTTGCGACAGCGCGATCGAGAAAATCAGGCTAGCGCGCAACGCTTGCAACAGTTCTTGTCGGCCATTCAGGCCTCGCCCAATGGCGTGCTGTTGCTCGATGCGGAAGACCGCATCGAATGGTGCAACGAAATGGCCGCCCAGCACTTGGGCATCGAGATTGCCCGCGATTTGGCGCAGCTCATTGGCAACTTGGTGCGCGACCCAGACTTCAGCGCTTACCTGCACCGCGGCCAGTACGAAACCGAGGTGGTGATTGCCGGGCGTGACCATCGGCCCAATCACCCGGTGCGCATCTCCTTGCAAATGTTCCCCTATGGCGAAGGTCGCCGCTTGTTGCTGACCCGGGACATCACCGCGATCGAGCAATCGGAGGCGATGCGGCGCGATTTTGTGGCCAACGTCTCGCATGAAATTCGCACGCCTTTGACGGTCTTGGCTGGCTTTGTCGAGACGCTGCAAAACTTGCCACTGTCAGAGCCAGAGCGTGAAAAATACCTGGACCTGATGTCGCAACAAGCCCAGCGCATGCAAACCTTGGTGCAGGATTTGTTGACCCTGTCGCGCTTGGAAGGCAGCCCTTTGCCCACCCATCAGGAATGGGTGCCTGCCTTGGCGATGTGGCAGTCGTGCGAAGCCGAGGGGCGTGCATTGTCCAAGCTTTTGAAACCTCCAGAAGGACCCGCGCAAGACGTGGTGTTTGAGGCCAGCGGTTTAGATGCCTGTGAGGTGGCCTGTTCTCGCACAGAATTGCTCAGTGCCATGTCCAACCTGGTCAGCAACGCCATCCGCTACACACCGGCAGGCGGCCGAGTTCATGTGTCCTTGCAGTGCCAAGCGGACGGTCAAATGGTCTTTGCCGTGGAAGACTCTGGCCCCGGCATCGCGCCCGAACACATTCCGCGCATCACCGAGCGCTTCTACCGCGTGGACCGCAGCCGCTCAAGAGAGACCGGCGGCACGGGGCTGGGCTTGGCCATCGTCAAGCATGTGGTGCAGCGTCATGGTGGCCATTTGACGATCGACAGCGTGGTCGGGCAAGGGTCTCGCTTTGCCTTTGTGTTGCCTGCAGACCGCGTGCATCAACTTCAGCGCTGAGCGCGTGCCTTGACCGCAAAGTGCAGCAGTCCGCCAAGGGCCAAGGCCACGCCCGTCAAAGCCAGGCTGCTGGTCATCCAGAAGGCCTCAGGCGATTGCATGGGGCCCCATTCTGCCAAGCCTTGATAAGCCAGCAAATACCCCCCCGTGAGGCCGACGCCCCATAGCAGCAGGGTGTAGACCACCAAGGGCGCGAGCGTGATGCGAAAGCAGCGCAACAAAAAAAAGCACATGACCTGAAGCGCATCCACGGCCTGGTACCAGGTCAGCCAGGCCATCAGTTCGCTGGCCAAGGCGGCCACGTCGGCATCGCGGGTGTAGAGTTTGGCAATGACTTCCCGCCCCAGGCCCACCGCCAATAACAACAGGGCACAGACACCGAGCAGCAACAAAAAGCCTTGGCGCATGGCGGCTTGGGCATGCGCGAAATTTTGGGCGCCCACCCAATAGCTGACCCGTGCGCTGGTGGCGATGGACAGCGACAAGGGCACCATGTAGAGCAGGGCGCCCATGTTGGCCACGATTTGGTGGCTGGCCGCAGCTGTGTTGCCCAAGCGTGCAATGAACAAAGCCATCAAGGTGTAAGAGGTCACCTCGACCGTGATGGAAATGGCATTGGGCACGCCAATTTTGAGCATCTCGGCCAGGGAAGGCCAGTGGGGTCGCTCCATGGCCTGCCAGATGCGAAACGGTTGGTAAAAGGCCTGACGGCGCAGCAAGCCCAGGGCCATGCCAAACATCATGATGTTGACGATCAAGGTGGCTTGGGCGCAGCCATTGACGCCTTGCGCTTCGAAACGCCCAAAGCCAAACGTCAAGCCGATGGACAAAGGAATTTTGAGCGCCAGGCCTGCCACCTGAATCCAGGTCACCCACTGGGGTTGGCCCAAGCTTTGGTTGAGCGTGCTGAACATGCGAAACAGCAGGGCGGGTGCCAACGCCCAGGCCAGGGTGCGCAGGTAGTGGCGAACGTCCTCTTGCATCGCGAGTGGCACATCGGTCCATTCAAAGGCCAGGCCGGGGTGGATCAGCACCCACATCCCTGCCAGCGTGCACACCGCGCACAGGTAGAGCCCTTGTCGCAAAGCGCGGCCAATGGCCGCTTGCTGGTTGGCGCCATGCATCTCCGACAAGATGGGCAGCAAGGCTTGCAGCAAGCCCATGAGGGTGACGTACACGCTGATGTAGATGGCCGATCCGACCGACAAGGCCGCCAGAGCCTCTTGCGCATAACGACCGGCCACCACCGTGTCGGTGACGCCAAAGGCCATGATGGCCACTTGCCCCACCAAGACTGTCCCCGCTTGCCTGGCAATCAGCCCGCGTTCACTCATGGTGTGGCGCGGGTGCGGCTGGCGCACGTTTGTACAGGATCACGTTTTCATTGTTGTCTGAAGGGCGCCAGACTTTTTTGACCTGCTCCCAATCTGTTTTGGCAGGGAGGCGTTCAAATGCGGGCAAGGCATCGGCGTCGATCACCAGCCATTCACAGGCAGCGCCATCGAGACGGTGTAACGGGTAGTTTCCGTGGTACTGGAAGGCCGCTGTTTGTGCGCGGTTCATGCCGTACACCTGCACGCAAGAGGGCTCGCCCATGAGGGCATTCACATTGCGCACCAGCGGGCCATAACTGCGCGCAAAGTCCAGCAAGGGAAGCCACAAGGTCATCAGCAACAACCAGCACAAGGCCGCCCCACCGGCCGGCAGGACCAGGCTTTTCCAGATGGCCGCGCGGTGGCGGCCCACGCGCCATGTCACCAGCCACATCCAGGTGAGCGTGGCCAGCAACGCTGAGGCAAAAGCCAGCACGCCCCAGCTCGGGCTGAAGCCTGGCAACAAGCGCGCGACGTTGGCTGCTGGTTGTGCCGGCCAGCCGGTTTGAACCGCCACCCACACGACCCAAATCACCAAGGCGCAACCGCTGAAAAACAGCAGGGTGAACCAGTCAATGAAAGCCGAGACGCTGCGTTGCAGCGTTGGCAAGGCAAACGCGGCCAGTGCGGCCAAAGGCGGCAAGGCCAGCAACAGCGTGCGTTCGGCCGAGGCGGTGATGAGGGCGCAGGTGGTGGTCAACACCACCAGCCACAGGGGCAACAACACATGGCGATGCATCACGCGGCTGAACCACTGGTGTCGCCAGCGCCACAGGGTCCACAGTGCCAGTGGCCATGCCGGCCAGGTGAACCACAATAGCAAGCGCAACAAGGTGCGCCATTCATTCCATGTGGCATGGGGGGGGCGAATGCGCCATTGCCAAAGATCAGCCTGCAGGCTGATGGCGGCACTGAGCAAACACAAACCGCTGAGCCATAAGGCGTTTTCCAGGCGGTGTGGCAACTCGGTATCCCACAGGCACAACAGCGCCAGACTGCCGCCCAGCAGCAAGGCCAGACTGGGCGCGCCGCTCAGGGTCAGGCCCAAAACGCTCAAGGCCAAGGCGGTGTAGGCCCGACCGCGGTGCTGGGGCAGGGCCGCCACGCCATAGAACGCCAGGCTCAGCAAGGTCAACTGGACCACCATGGGGGTGATTTCATGCGAGGGTTGCGCCAAACCCAGGGTGGCGATCAGGGCCAGTAAACCGGCATCGGCCAAGGCGCGTGCATATTCCTTGGGAGACGCTTCGCCGCCAAAGGCGAAGGCCACCGGCTGGGCTTTGGCGGAAAGCGCCAGGTTGTAGACGGCATTCCAGGTGGCTGCCATGGTCAAAACCACCAAGCCCATGAACGGGATGCGCACAGCCAGAAAAGGCGGTATGACATCGGCGCTGAGTTGAATGAAAGCTGCACCCAGCCAATAGGGCAGCAAACCATCCAGTTCGGGAGGCATCCCCAGCAAGGTGGGCAGGGTCCAGGTGCTTTCACCCCGTGCCACAGAAAGCATGTAGCCCAGGCTGGCCATGTCCAGCGATTTCCAGGGCTCGCGGCCGATCAGGCCGGGCAAGACATAGGCGGCACAAAACAACAGCAAGGCCAAGCGCGGCAGGCGGCGCACAGCTTCTTGCGTGACGATGGCAGGTGTGGGGCGGTTCACGGGATCTGAGTGTGACACAGGCCAAGCCAAAACGGCGTCGCCAAAAAGAAAGGCAGCGCGGCGAACCGGGCTGCCTTGTCTTGAAGGGCGAAGCGCTTACTTGGCGGCGGTTTTGCCGTATTTGTTGCGGAAGCGCTCGACGCGGCCGCCCATGTTGTCCACAGACTTTTGGGTACCGGTGTAGAAGGGGTGCGATTCGCTGGAGGTGTCCAGCTTGTACAGCGGCAACTCACGGCCGTCGTCCATCTTCACGGTTTCTTTGGTGCTGGCGCAAGAACGGGTCACAAACTTGAAGCCGTTCGACAGGTCCACGAAGCAGATTTCGCGGTAGTTGGGGTGAATGCCATCTTTCATGGGATTTCCTAAGGGTTCGAGTCGGTAGCCACGCGCAGCCAATCTGCCCGCACTTTCCGCAAAACGCGAAATTATAGCATCAGCCGCCGCGGCGCATCATGTCGAAGAAATCGACGTTCGATTTGGTGGCTTTCATGTTTTTCAGCATGAGTTCCATCGACTCGATTTCGTCCATGTTGTACATGAACTGGCGCAGGATGCGGGTTTTCTGCAAAATTTCCGGGGCCAGCAGCAATTCTTCACGGCGCGTGCCGCTGCGGTTGAGCTGGATCGCGGGGAACACGCGCTTTTCGTAAAGGCGGCGGTCCAGGTGTATTTCGCTGTTGCCGGTGCCTTTGAACTCTTCAAAGATCACCTCGTCCATGCGGCTGCCGGTGTCGATCAGGGCGGTGGCGATGATGGTCAGCGAGCCGCCTTCTTCCACATTGCGGGCCGCGCCAAAGAAGCGCTTGGGGCGTTGCAGGGCGTTGGAGTCGACGCCACCGGTCAGCACCTTGCCGGAGCTGGGCACCACGTTGTTGTAAGCGCGGGCTAGGCGGGTGATGGAGTCGAGCAGGATCACCACGTCTTTTTTCAGTTCCACCAGGCGCTTGGCGCGCTCGATCACCATTTCGGCCACATGGACGTGGCGCGCGGCCGGCTCATCGAAGGTCGAGGCAATGACTTCGCCGCGCACGCTGCGCTGCATTTCGGTCACTTCTTCGGGGCGCTCGTCTACCAGCAGCACCATCATGTGGCTGTCGGGGTAGTTGGCCGTGATGGCGTGGGCAATGTGCTGCATCATGACGGTCTTGCCGCTCTTGGGCGGCGCCACCAGCAGGGCGCGCTGGCCTTTGCCGATCGGGGCAATGATGTCGATGATGCGGCCGGTGATGTTTTCTTCGCTCTTGATGTCACGTTCCAGGCGCATCTGTTCTTTGGGGAACAGCGGCGTCAGGTTCTCGAACATGATCTTGTGCTTGTTGTTTTCGGGCAGGTCGCCGTTGACTTTGTCGAGCTTGGTCAGCGCAAAGTAACGCTCGCCATCCTTGGGGATGCGCACTTCGCCCTCGATCATGTCGCCGGTGTGCAGGTTGAAGCGGCGAACCTGGCTGGGGCTGATGTAGATGTCGTCGGTGCTGGCGGTGAAGCTGGTGTCGGGACTGCGCAAAAAGCCAAAGCCGTCGGGCAGGATTTCCAGGACACCATCGGCAAACACCTGCTCGCCGGCACGGGCGCGCTTTTTGATGATGGCAAACATGAGCTCTTGCTTGCGCATGCGGCCGGTGTTTTCGATTTCGAGCGCTTCGGCTTGTTTGAGCACTTCAGACACGTGCAGTGCCTTGAGTTCGTTCAGGTGCATGGAGTGACTCCTAGGGGGAGTTCAGGAAAAAGGGTTGGGGGAGGTCCGTGATGAGGCGCTGTAGGGCCTCTGGAACCGGTCACTCGAGTCGGCCGCCAGTTGGCAGTCGGGAGATAAAGTGGATTATGACAGGAAAATGGCGCGCCCCCAAGCCCCTTTCTTCGGGGCTGGGGCGACACAGGGACTCAGGCCAGTTGCTGGTCGATGAAGGCGGTCAGTTGGGCTTTGCTCAGGGCGCCCACTTTGGTCGCGGCCAATTGGCCATCTTTGAAGAGCATGAGGGTGGGGATGCCGCGGATGCCGAACTTGGCCGGGATGTCGCGGTTTTCGTCCACGTTCATTTTGGCGATTTGCAGCTTCCCCTGGTAACCCGTGGCCACTTCGTCCAGGATGGGGGCAATCATTTTGCAGGGGCCGCACCATTCAGCCCAGTAGTCCACCAGCACAGGCTGGGAAGATTGCAGGACGTCAGCCTCAAAAGAGGTGTCGGTGATGTGCTTGATCAACTCGCTGGCCATGGGGATTCCTTCTCAGTTCTGGGCGTATTCAGCAGGGAAAGCCGCATTTTGACAGAATCTCACAACGCCCGCACCGCACCATTGAAAACAACTAAACTGAAACCATGAACACTGCCCTCACCATTGACATCATTTCCGACGTGGTTTGCCCCTGGTGCTACATCGGCAAGCGCCGCATCGAAGGCGCTTTGGCGCTTTATGCGCAACAACACCCCGAGCGCCCGCAGCCGCTCGTGCGCTGGCACCCGTTTCAGCTAAACCCTGACATGGCACCCGAAGGCATGTCGCGTGCAGACTATGTGCAGGCGAAGTTTGGCCCGCGGGCCGGCACGGTATACGACCGCGTGAAAGCGGTGGGCGCGAGTTTGGACATTCCCTTTGAATTTGACAAAATTGCCCGCCAACCCAACACCCGGGCGGCCCACAGCCTGATTGCCCTGGCCGAGCCAGGGCCTCAGCAGGAGGCTGTTGTCCAAACACTGTTTGATGCTTATTTCATTGAGGGGCAGGACTTGACTCAAGCCTCTGTACTGGTGGCTTTGGCCCAGCGCGCCGGGCTTGACCCGGCCCAGGCGCAGCAGGCCTTGGCAGATGAGGAGGTCATCGCCCAGATCAGCGAGGCGGACCAGCAGGCCCGCGCCATGGGCGTGCAAGGCGTTCCCTTCTTCATTTTCAACGGACGCGTTGGCGTGTCGGGTGCACATGAAAGCGAGGATTTATTGCGTGCCATGGAAAATGCCGAGGCCGAGGCTTAAATAATGACAGAGGCGCTCCCCATTATCCTGAGTGAAAATCGAGGGATTATGGGTTTTGAATAATCCGTATATTTGTCAGTAATATCAATTTAATAATCACTGGTTTTGGAAATGATTATCTTGGTCTATAATCACGCTGTTTCTTTTATTGAATAAGGTGATATTTCATATGACACGCAGCTCTACCACTTCGCAAATTGCAAAACTCCAAAAACAACTCGAATTGCTGAAAAAGCGCGAGGCCGCTTTGAGCAAATCCAAGCAAAGCAAAGCTTTGGCAAAAATTGTGCAATTGGCCAAAGAGAGTGGCTTGACCGCTGAAGACATCGTGGGCGCCCTGAAAACTGGCAAGGCAGCCAAGGCCGCCAAAGGCGCGCCCAAGAAAACAGCACGCAAAAACCCCTCTGCGGGCAAAACCGTGGCCCCCAAATACCGTAATCCTGCCAACCCGGCACAAACCTGGACCGGCCGTGGCAAGTCCCCCACCTGGGTTGCTGAAATGAAAGCTGCCGGTACCCTCGACAGCGCGCTGATCCCCGCTTAATTGACGACTCCGTCATCGCGAGCGAAGCGCGGCGATCCCTTTCCAGCGAGAGATTGCCGCGGCCCTTTGGGCCTCGCAATGACGTTTCAAAATTAGTATGGGCGAAGCTTCCACATTATTTTCCGAACGACTGGCCCTGCGTGAAATTGAGCAGGGCACCGTTCATGTGGAACTCTGGGCGCAAGCCTTGAAAAAAGCGAATGGCCAAACCGAGGTGGCCAAATCACATTACATGCAGTTGCGTGCCGCTGCGTTGTCCAAAGAGGCGCCCGCATTGCTGTTGAAGCAAATTCGCTCGGGCATTGCCAAAGACAACAAACCACCTGCCGATTATTTCTCGGCCAAGGATTTGAAAAAGTCTTGAGGGAAGGGTGACGAGCCTTGATCCCGGCACTGACTCCACGGTTAGAGCTGCTTGGTTCCCCACCTGACTCGGTTGGCCGCTTCACCATGCGGGAAGGCCCGTCACAGTGCATTGTACGAGGTCCCGCCAGGCTCTGGGGGAACCCTTAGAATCCAGCCCATGCCCTACCTTGTGCTTGCCCGCAAATACCGCCCGAAAAACTTCACCGAAATGGTGGGGCAGGAGCATGTGGTTCAGGCATTGACGAATGCGCTGACGCAGCAACGCCTGCATCACGCCTATTTGTTCACCGGAACCCGAGGCGTGGGCAAGACCACGGTGTCGCGCATTTTGGCCAAATCGCTGAACTGCGAGCAAGGCATCACGGCCCAGCCCTGTGGCGTGTGCCAGGCCTGCACCGACATCGACAGCGGCCGCTTTGTGGATTACACCGAGCTCGATGCTGCCTCCAACCGCGGCGTTGATGAAGTCCAGCAACTTCTGGAGCAGGCGGTTTACAAGCCGGTGCAAGGTCGTTTCAAGGTGTTCATGATCGACGAAGTGCACATGCTCACCAACACGGCTTTCAATGCCATGTTGAAAACCCTGGAAGAGCCGCCCGAATACCTCAAGTTCGTGCTGGCCACCACCGACCCCCAAAAAGTACCCGTCACGGTGCTTTCGCGCTGTTTGCAGTTCAACCTGCGGCCCATGGCGCCCGAAACTGTGCTGGACCATTTGACCCAAGTCCTGCAAGCCGAGTCTGTACCGGCCGACGTGCAGGCCCTGCGCTTGTTGGCACGCGCCGCGCGGGGCTCCATGCGCGACGCCTTGTCCTTGACCGACCAGGCCATTGCCTTTGGCGGCGGCCAACTGCAAGAAGCCAATGTGCGGCAAATGCTGGGCAGTGTGGATCGAGCCCATGTGTTTTCCTTGATCGATGCCCTGGCCGCGGGCGACGGCCGCGCGGTGGTGGAAACGTGTGAAGCGCTGCGCGTGCAAGGCCTGAGCGCGGCCACCACCCTGGAAGACATGTCCATGGTCTTGCAGCGCATGGCTGTGGTGCAAGCGGTGCCGGGCATGGCTGACAATGCGGCCACCGATCCGGACGCCGAGCGCACCGCAGCCTTGGCTTTGCGCATGCCGGCCGATGAAACCCAATTGCTCTACAGCCTGTGCTTGCAAGGCCGCCAAGAGTTGGGCTTGGCCCCCGATGAGTACGCCGGCCTGACCATGGTGCTGTTGCGATTGTTGGCTTTCAAAGCCCCCGCATCGGCTGGCGCAGCCCCGGCTGAAAAAAAAACTCTGCTGACTGAAGCTGCGCGCCCTGCATCGGTGCAAGCTGCACCGACGCCTGTCTCTGCGCCCAAGGCTGCACCGGCGCATGTTCCAGCCCCAGCGGCAGCACAAGCGGTAGCGACAGCACCAGCACCAGCACCAGCACTCGCTAAGCCCACTGCGCCTGCTGCGCCGCCTGCAGCTGCCGGCATCCGCTTGCCGGTGCGCGACATGCAAGCCTCGCCGCGAGAGGCAGCCCGGCCGGCAGTGGACGCGCCTGGCGAAACATCCCAGGCCTTGTTGGCGGTGCCGGTGCGCCAGCCCGCGCAAAACCCAGGCCCCGCCGCAGCGGTTGCGCCAGGCGCCACCACGGTGCCTCAGGTGGTTCCCACGCAGGAGGGTGACCATTGGCAACAATGCGTGCAACAACTGATGGCCAACGATGCCATTCAATCGCTGACGCGCGAGTTGGCGCTGCAGTCCCAATTGGTGGCGCGCGATGAAGGCAATTGGCTGATTCGCGTCGAGC
>JACCDW011531382.1_pt1 | contig 21369 bp, 19 predicted proteins | sample 7449781 | NCBI WGS metagenome assembly JACCDW01 (sample SAMN15323449, study PRJNA562643) | freshwater metagenome | isolation source: river surface water | place: USA:Blue River Watershed | collected 2017-08-18
ACAGTGATTTCAATAGTCCCAAGTTGATTATGCGGATTCGCATTATGATTACGCCTCCAAAGGGCGGACCTACTGCAGAGAGTCTAGATGATCTTGCTGCAATGAAGAAGTTCCAGAATCGCCTGTTAACGGGCGTTGTTATTCGTGGTGTGCCTGGAATCAAAGCCGTAACCTATCGCCAATACAAAGACTATCAGGACAATACCAGCGGGGACTATGAAAAGATTGAGGAGTATGTGCTGGATACTGATGGCTCTAATATTCTTGAAGTCATCCATCATCCGATGGTAGATGCCAAGCGAATCTATACAACGCACATTTACGATGTGCTGGATCTGCTGGGCATTGAGGCTGCACGCACAATCCTTATGTCGGAGATTACGGGTCTCTTTGATGAAGTCGGTGTGAATCCCAGACACTTGGGCATTCTGTGTGATGTGATGACACGCGCTGGGCGTATGATGTCTATTGACCGGTATGGTATCAACAAGAATGATATTGGTCCGCTGGCGAAGGCGTCGTTTGAGGAGACTGAGCGTATTCTGTTGAAGGCAGCTCTGTTCGGCGATATGGATCCTGTGACAGGTGTGAGTGCGAATATTATGACGGGTCAACCTATTCGTGGAGGCACCGCCTTCTCACAGATTATGCTGGATGAAGCCGCTCTGTTGAATCTTCAGCAGGGTCTCCCAACAATCCCCTCGTATGATGACGATGAAGAAGAGGGGCTTACGGAGGAAGAGTTAGCGGCAGCACTTGGCACCGACTATACCGATCCTTGCAGCACAGCCAACCTCAAGGCCAATATTGTGCTCCCTGCGCCTCCTACGAAGCTCTTGGAGGAAGATGATATTGAGATCAATGAGATCGGTGCGGAGGAGTAAGGGGGCTACTCAAAGCCAAATCCCTACACATAAGTATGGAGCAAATCCCCTATCAGCCTTGGAAGCATTTACAATGGAGTCAAGGACATGTCTTAGAGACATATCCTAACTACACACCTTCTTGGGAAGGCTGGAAGGAGAATGAGCACGTTGAACTGAATTCACTCAAAGAGCAAATTGATGTCTTTGAAAAAGATGGATCGTGGGAACAAAGAAAAAAACTTGCAAATATCTATGAACTTGTGTATACACACGATGAAAAGAAAACTCCACTGTGCTTAGCCACAGCCAAACCCCTTAGTCGTTCGTATTTTAAAATGATTGAAATGCTTCATTTACTCTCTTTTTTTCAACGATTTCCAAAGGTCAAGCAGTTTCGGTCCACTCACGTCTGTGAAGGACCTGGAGGCTTCATTCAGGCGTTTTGTGAAGAAGCTCATAGAAATCACAAAGATGTTGAATTATGTCTAACAATGACACTACGACCAACACATTCTCATATTCCAGGATGGAAACGGGCCTCGCAGTTTCTTCGCAAGCACCCTGAAGTCAAAATTTCATATGGCGCAGATGGAACGGGTGATATCTATAGTCCTGAGAATCAAGCTGCATTCCAACAAGAGTTAGGTCCTAAGAAGTCTCATTTGTTCACAGCAGATGGAGGCTTTGATTTTAAAATGGACTATATGCACCAGGAACAGATTGCCTTTCGTCTTATTGTAGCATCCTTTGCGATTGCGTTTGAAAGTCTTGCGGAAGGTGGTGTGTGTATTGTGAAACTCTTTGATACATTTGGAAATACCACACAGGAATTTATTGGATTTGTAAGTTGTTTTTTTAAGACGTGGACACTTTACAAGCCAGCAATGAGCCGTCCGTGTAATTCAGAACGGTATTTTATAGGGGTTGGATTCCGTGGAACAGATGAAACAATTTCAGAGATTTTCAAGAAAATCCAAGTGGATTTATCAAATCACCAGATCTCAGATTTGGAAAGTTTGTTTAAGAATCCTTCGTTTACTGAATCCATTGAAGCGATCAAACGATTTCAGCACCTCCAGGAACAGATTCAAATTCAAACACTCAAAACGGCCATCCAAGCGAGTCTAGATAGGCCCTGGGAACACTGGAAAGAGAGTTACAAAGCCTCTGAAATATGGTGTAAGACTTTCCCAGTAGCTTGGAGACAACTTATTGCTCACGATCATCTTGTTTAGGGAGTGAATCCACAGTGGGTTTGACATAGGCTTCATATCCCTGCATTCCAAGAATCTCTGAAGCTCTTTCTTGAGTGATTTTAGACTCAGCCATCTTATCTAGCATACCCAACATAATGCGCAGGGTCTTCTTGTAAAATCCATTGTTCCAGCTTGCTGGATTTACAATGGTTTCAAACAGTGCGGGATAATTGTCACGAAAATCCGGAACCAGCATTTCAATATCACGACGGGGCTTCCGCTGCTGCATATAGCCCTCCACCTCAGCAACAACTCTTCGGATATACGCAGCTTTTTCACGAGCCTCTTCAGGGGTTAAGGGAATCACAGGAGTCTCCTCTTCACGAGTAGGCATACGACCAATACCGATTGTGCGACTCATATTCTAGTATAGAATAATTATTCTCTTTACATAGAGAATCCGCATGTCATCAGCCATTCCGCCTATAGAACCCTCAACTGCTGCGAGTGCAAATGATCCTAATTCTATAAGCAATCTTATAAAGAAGACAGAAGAGCAGAATAAACAAGCAAAATCTGATACAAAGTATGACACGAAGGCTGGTGTATATGAATCCTTTACAGGCACTTCAGAATCCCAGCGACAATTGTCTATTTTGACATCCCTAGCACTTGCGGCCGGTGTTTTATTTTTAGTTGGCGGTCTGTTACCTAAGAAAAGAACATCCTGAGTCAAGTAGAATGGAGGCTGAAGAAGTCCTTATTAAGAAATTCCGAAATGGAATTACTGACTGGAAAAAGACAGTTTTGTTTAACGGCTTGAACAATGAGGGAGATGATGAATCCATTCAGCGAAGATTAAACGAAGCACATACGCTCTTTTTTCAGATTATGGACTACATCAATTCCACAGAAACGGAAGCCACAAAAGAGGTTGAGCCCTTTGTTCGTGCTCTTGGAGATAAAAACCAGTGGTCTGAAAGTCTATTAGATCAGGTGCGCGACATTGTCTTTACGGATTTGTATGAATATCCATTTACATTTAATGAAGTGTTGATAGATCAGTTTACAAATCAGGAGGATGAAGATTTTCCAAGCTTTGAGTAGAAATGGCTGAACATCGCTTCAAGAAGTCCAAGACCTATAAATCAGGTCAGGCGTGTCCTTCCGGATATCATAAGCGTAAGGGCTACACAGTCAAAGCGACAGGTCTGTATGTGCCGCCTCGCTGCGTAAAGTCTACAACGACTTACACAGAGAGCCAATCTCAGTTTCGCTCTCGCACAGCGCGTGCAAAGACGGCTCGTTTAGCGCGCCGCGGACTCACAGCAAACAACACACGGAAGTGCCCGCCTGGACAAGTCCGTCGTAAGGCTTATGTGCGTCGTTTCACTTCCGGTATTAAGGAAAAAGGATATACCGTCCGTCGTGAAGGAGCAAAGACTTATCGTATCTATCCCAAGAAAAATTACACAGTTGTTCGCTCAGGCTGTATCAAGAATCGTGGTCTTCCTGGAAAGGGCACTGCTTCCGGCAAAACCATAGCACCTTTACGCAAGGGTGAACTTCGCAAACACGGCTATATTTTCCGCCTGGGTTCCGATGAACGTCATTCGGCCCTGAAGAAGGCTGTCAAGGAGTTTGGTGCCCTGGGTGTGTATCGCAAACTCAATGCTGTTGCCAAGTTATCCAAGCGCACAGCACCTGATGCCAGCAAAGTATTCAAAGCGGATCGTGAATGGGTCAAGAAGACATATGGACCTCTTAAGGCGTAAACAAGCCTAATCTTGATATCTGACTTGAATAGGTGAAGGATGTTCCTCTTTTTATTTATAACAACCCTTCTGATTGGAGGCTTTGTGTTTTTGCTTGTAAGTTCAAACACAAAAGAGATTATTGACAATTGGCCAAAGTATAGGTGTAGTCCAACTGTCATACCCTTAGCAGGATTGTATGGATTTGATGCCGCAGAGAACTTTAATTATTGCACAAAAGCTATTTTTGATGGTCAGGCAGAGGCTCTTTTGGGACCCTTTGGAGCTATTCTGTCAGGATTTGTAGGGACCCTGAGTGTGTTAATTCAAACAGCAGCATCTATGCGTGTTCAACTCGCTACACTTGTTGGGGGTGTAACGAAGATCACAAAAGAGTTTCAAGATCGTATCACACAAATTATGTTTCGCACACAGATTACTGCATCACGCATCCGAATGCTTATGGGACGTATGTTTGCGGTATTTTATGCTGTAATTTTTATGGGAATGTCTGGAATTACAGCCGTGTCAAATTTCGGAGATACATTTTTATTTAAATTTTTGGATACATTTTGTTTCCCGCCTGAGACTCTTGTGGATTTGGAGGGATATGCCAATCCCATTCCTATAGCCAATGCTAAAATTGGTGACCGATTCAAAGAAACAGGCAAAGAAATCACTGCCATCTTCTCATTTTATTCGGATGGGCAACCTATGGTAGAATTTCCAAATGGGCTTCAAGTCAGCACAAATCATTATATGATGTATAAGTCAAAATGGATTCAAGCTCGTGAACACCCAGAGGCTAGTCCTGTAGGTCCTTGGACAGGTGGATATAATCGTCCACTCATCTGCTTGAATACAAGTGATCATAGACTCCCCATTGGAGGATATACTTTCTTGGATTATGATGAAACTGAAGATGGCGATACAGAAACAATGGCGTGGGTTGAAAAGACAGTTAATGGTGGGACATTGCTTTCCAAAAAGAAACACTTGGAGTATTCTCCCTCTGTTGCTGGAGAAACACGCATTCGCATCAATGAGACTACTACAAAGGAGGCTCATAGAATTCGCCTAGGAGATGTCATCTCTACTGGAACCATCCGAGGAATTATTAAAAAGAAGGTTACAAGAATTTGTGAACTTGGCAAACACGAGTGGGTCAGTGAAGGAACCCTTACGTGGTGTCCTGAAAAGGCAATGTGGGTTCGTGCAGCTGAGGTCTGCTCAGTCCATCCACTTACACAAGATCACATATTTTACAGTTTTGTAGTAACACCTACGGCACAGATTGAATTGGCAAGTGGGAATCAAATTCGCGATTATGTAGAGGTTCATAGCCCTCAAACAGAACAGTTCTACGCTAAAAAATTAGCAGAAGTGTCTTCCAATGCTACAACAGAGCGGTAGAAAGGATGATGCCTTTTTTTCTACTTACATTTGGCTTCTTGTTTGGCCTGGGCATTATGTTTGCTTCAGTGGACAGACAAGATGTAATAGCAAATTGGGACAAACGGAGATGTGATGTGCCCGTCTTGATTGGCGGAGCTTTATACAAACCAACATCCGACACACGATCATCATTAGAATTTGCGTCCGATAATTTTAAGTTTTGTATGGATAAAGTTGTCAAAGAAGTCTTTACAACAGCATTAAATCCTATCTTAGCACTTTTCAAGCAACAGATTGATTTTGCCATTGTTATCAAAGAGATTCAAAATGGCATCCAAGCAATGCTTGCAAATTTCTTTCGTGGATTTTCAAAAATTTTAGATGGCGTTTTTCAACGATTTATGAGTGTAGGATTTGAATTTCGCCGAATCTTTATTGAAGCCCTTCAAGCGATGGAGCGTGCCTTTGGTGTAGCCATCTCAACTGTCTTTTTAGGAATCTCAACAATTGTGGGGATTGATAACGGAGTAAAATTTGTAATTAAAGTCGTCATAATAATTTTGGGTATTTTGGCCGGCTTAATGATTCTCTTATTTTTTATATTATTACCGGTTCTTCCAATTATTATGACGACCATTGCTGTGCTCGTAGCGGGTGGTGTAGGAGCAGCAGGTGGATTCTCAGGGACCTTCTGTTTTGCGCCTGGAACAAAACTCGCAACACAACGAGGATCAATTCGTATTGAGAAAGTGGCCCTTGGAGATACCCTCTGCGATGGTGGAGTCATAGAGGGCATTTTACGGGTAAATGGCTCACAAACGGATCTCTATCAATTGGAGGATACGATTGTTTCAGGTGATCACCTTGTGTATTACGAAACCCTTCAAAAATGGATCTTGGTGAAAGAACATCCACAAGCCATTGCTGTTCTAAAGCGAGAGCCCATCTTGTATTGTTTGAATACATCAACACGAGTCATTCCGATTGGCACGTATAAGTTTCGCGATTGGGAAGAGCTTACACCAGATCTTCAGGGTGACTGGAATCGCCTTGTTGCAAATATGCTCCAGGGTCAAGCACAAGAGACTGCTGAAGATTACCCATTGCTTTCAGGGGCGTGGTTTGTGCAGACTCCAGAGGGACGAGTGAATCTACGGGATGTTCACTTAGGCACGAAGATCTTAGATGAAACAAACACATATACAAAAGTTTTGGGTATTTATGAAGGCTTAGAGCAAGCATCTTCAGTGGATACCTTCTGGTCTACAGATTCAATTTGGTGGAAACAAGGCACGTGGAAGCAAGAGCCTGTGGTATCCAAGTTGCCCTATAAAAAATACGGATTCCATCTCATCACGGATTCCGGCACTTTTAAGATTTTCAAACCAGGCAAGGAGACCTGTGTGCGTGATTTTACAGAGGTTGGTTGTTCACGAATTTCTGAAACCTATGAATGGATGAAGCGCAGGCTGTAAAAAAAAACATCTAGTAGAAGACAATGAATACCGGCTTTCTTATCACTGGATTAGTCATCCTGCTTGTCGCGAATATACTGATGTTATTTGTCACACCTGGACAACTCTCTCCTTCCAAAGAGGGGTTTTCTAGTTATTACCTGGCCAATGCGGGTGGTGCAGCCCCCAAGGGCAATGATGCGTATCAACCCATCGGCGCCTTTGACTCTGTTCGTTTGGAGACGGGTAACAATGTGAGTGCTTGGCGTTACACCAAGCCCAATGAGCCCTTGATGGGTCCTGAGTTTGAGCCCGGCAACGACTCCCTCTTTATTTTTAAGAACAACCAATGCAAGCCTGAGTGCTGCGGTGCCTCTTTCAGTTGTGGCGGTGGTTGCGTGTGCACGACACCTCAGCAGCGTCAATACATTGCGGGTCGTGGAATGAACCGCACGGAGCCTGCTGGCGAGTTTTAAACGAGATCCTTGTAATATATCTTGTAGATCATTTCAAATGATGTAAAAGATAGATGAAGTATACAATCCTAGGATGCGGAGCAGCAGGAACACTCTTGTGTTTTGAACTTTTACAAAAGGGTGTGGAACCCTCCGCTATACAAATCATAGACCCCCACTTTGATGGAGGAGCTCTCTTGCGGACTTGGGGAGCTATTTATAGTAACACAACGTGCCAACAGATTTTGGACACCTTTCAAGACTATACGGCACTTCAAGGGCTTGTCAAAATGCTCGCTGAGAAATACAATCCCACAGATCGCATAGTCTTATCAGATCTTGGTCAATTCCTCCAAAAGTCCATACAATATTTACCAGAGGACATTCGTATTATACAAGATACTTGTAAGTGCTTAGAACAAACTGCTTCTGGATGGAAACTTCATTGTAAATCTACAACTGTGACATCTGATCTTGTTTTTGTCTGCCAAGGAGGACAACAGAAATCCTTTGATGTAGGAAAACCCAATATTCCCCTTGAAGTTGCCTTGGACCCTTCCAGACTCGCGCGATATATTCAACCAGGCCAGCGTGTTGTTGTCTTTGGCCTAGCTCATTCTGGAACTCTTGTCATTAAATCTCTCTTACAACTTCGCTGCAGTATCTGTGCGGTCTATAAGGGTAAAACTCCTTTTCAATTTGCGCGCGATGGACACTATGATGGAATCAAAGAAGAATCAGCAGAATTTGCTACAGAGATTTTACAGACGTGTCCACCTCAGCTTGAACTTATCTCTTCTACAGACTTTCCAACCCTTGTCAAAGCTGTTCAACGAGCACATTGGATTGTTCCCACAATAGGGTTTGAAGCATCTCCGATTGAGATCCGATCGCAAGATGGCCAGATCTATTCCTATTCATCCTATTCAGCTGAAACAGCCCAGCTTCAAGAGAAACTGTATGGATTTGGTCTTGCTTATCCCGGTGTTACAACTCTAGAAGATGGTATTCACAAAGATGTAAGCCTGCCTTCGTTCAAAGCACAAATTCAACGGTGCCTTCCAGAAATTCTTTCAAAAATAAGGAATGGGCTACCATTAGATGGAGCAGAACAAAACAATCAATAGTTTACTTCCGCTGGGCGTAACCAACGCTGTTTCGGCTGTAAATTCAACTGTGAACAATATGGCCAATACAATTGTAAAGAACACCACAAAACTTGCGAACAACTTGCCATCCTTGCCATCTATGGGATCTCTTGGAGCAAATGTAGCAAATACGGTATCCAATGCTACAAATAGCCTTCCATCTATGCCCTCAATGCCGTCTGTTTCGGCTATACCGTGGCTTCCCATTGTTTTCTTTGTAAGCTTGGTTGTTGTCTTTGTGGTATTGTTAGTCAAGTTCAATGATCAAGTTCGTGATGGCTACTTGGCTGTTGTGAATAAGCTCCGTGAGGCCCTGGGCTACTCTTCAGAGCCTCCTCCGCCTATTGAGACAACAACACCCACAACCGCACCTCCGAAGGAGATGATGGAGAGTTCAGCGCCTTCAAATGGAGTTGTTGAGAAGATTTTGCCTCCTGCGGGAAATGCACAGGTCTTCAATATCAGCAAGAACACCTTTACATATTATGATGCAGAGCCCCTATGCCGTGCGTTGGGTGCTGAGCTTGCAACCTATGAGCAGGTCAAAGATGCGTGGGAGAAGGGTGCGGACTGGTGTAATTATGGATGGGTGAAGGGTCAGATGGCAGTCTATCCCACACAAAAGGAGACTTGGGAGAAGTTACAATCGGGACCTGAGGAGCAGAGGATGGCGTGTGGCAATCCTGGACTCAATGGAGGTTATTTTGACAATCCTGAACTCCGCTATGGTGTGAACTGCTATGGTGAGAAGCCTTCGCAGAGCAAGCACGACGCAACACAAGTTGCAAAGGGCACGCCGTTGAGCCCTGGAGCCTTAGAATTTGATAAAAAAGTTTCAGCATATCGTTCTCAGGCCGATTCTATCGGCGTTTTACCATTTAATACCAATAAGTGGAGTGCTTAATCCCAACGATTATACTTGGACGCAGCATTGGCTTGATCCACAAGATACGGATCAGAATGGATACGAGTCTTGGGCCGATCTGAATCCTCTTCACTATCACTGGCCTCTAGCATGTCATCAACCATTTCAGTGGCACTGGAATTGTTGACGTCAATATAATACCAGGCAAAGGGAAATACAGATGCCAGGGCCTTACAACCCTTGTAGGTGGATGGGTCAAAATCCTGAATGCGAACAAGCATTTCCTCAAAGGGCTCACGATCTTCAGAATCAAAGAGATCACAGAACATCATATAATCCTCAGGACGACCCAGGGGATTCTTTGCAAAGTTTCCCTTGTAGGTCGGTAGAGTCTGAGACAAGAAGAGATATCGTGCCCATCCCTTTGCCATTGTCACATCATCCATTCGGAAGGCATATCCCTTGGATGAAATGAACTTACGAAGATCACGAATACAGGTGAGGATAACATTTGAGCGAGGAGCATAGTCAACTCCATCATAATAAATGGGCTCTGCTAGCCAAGCCTCAAAAGCAGACTGCTGAATACGGTTCTGGTAACTACGGAGCATCTTACACACGTCTTCCTGTTGAAAGCAACTTACAATTTTGGTTAGCCGACGGTTTTTTTCAATTTTTTGGTGGTGTCCGACCCTCGCTCTGCTTTGATAAATTTCATAATGTCTGGAGTTTCATCTGTGGCTTGTCTTCCTTGGCTTTTATAATAATTATGAAGGAGTTCCTCTATACGTGTCAGTGTCAGTGCGTTTGCGTGTTTCTCCTCGGCAAGTGTAAGTTTGCCCCCTGCGATTTGAATTACAGCATTGCTCATATTGCTGGCTTCAAGCGAGCTGATAATTTTTCCTTCAAAATCGTCTTTGACTTTCCGGGCATTCTGTAACTGCTTTTGCAAGCTGCTTGCTAAATTGTCATAATGAACGTAATTGCGAACCCAATTTCCCAATTGATTGGTATCAAGGGTCATTTTCTGTTTAGGCAGAATACAAGACGCTTACAGGAGTGGACGCATTTTTCATCTGAAGTAAAACCACTGCGAAAGTGCACATAGCAAGAATTAGCAGGAGTCCAAAGAGCACACACGTCAGAACAATGTAAGGAAAGACACGTTCTAAGATATGATTCAGCAGGGGATCTAAAATATACAGGTGGAGTTTTTGGAGGGTTTCGGCTTTCTGAAGAAAGTGAATGATATTTTCAAAGAGTATACTTTTTTGATTTTTAGCATAGGGATTCTTGTCTACGGACATTCTGAGTATTCCTAGCAATCTGTTTTTATTTTGATTCCGCAGAACAATGTATTTGGCCTTGGACGCTCCGACGTGGTATTCAAAGGAATCCATGTATTCTGCTGTTGTGAAAAATACAGATATAGTCCTTGATTCTGAACCCATTGACTTGTCCAAAGAGGGACAGAATATTATTCCTCCTGTTGATGTCACTGAGCAGGTTCGTAAGGATTCAGCGAAGACTCTGACAGATTTACTTTTGGATTGGTTTACAACGCCCTTGACGACAGAGCAGATTGAGAAGCGATTAAAGATAGAATTTCAACCGTTTCACTATCAGCCTGAGGCAAAATGGGTCAAAGTCCGTTGGTGCCCGAAGTATTTCCAGGTTCAAAAGAAGGGCTTTTTCCTTCTCTTTCAGGTTCAAACGTATATTGAAGCCAGTCCCCGGATTCCCTTGAATTTCCTTGAGGCAACGACTCCACGCGCAACTACACCTACGGAAGAGACAATTCCTCAGATGCGCAATATTGTCATTCAGCCCTCTACTGGAATTGACTTGGCAGAAATGATTCCCTATGCAGATCATCAAACGTCTCTGGAGCTCCGCGATGAACATACCCGAGACCGTCAACGCCTTCGCCACGCCCGCTTGAAGGCCGCCATTGCCCGGCTCAAGGTGGAGGAGATGAAAGAGCGTTATTTACGGCACTATGGAGCGAATGGATTTGATGAATCCTCCGAATCAGAGGAAGGTTCTACTTCCGAATTTTCAGACACCGATTCAAAAAAATAATACGCTTGTTCTATAACAGAATCAGAATGGCTTCAGGTCTTGATACTAGAACAATTGTAACTGCCGCTGTTTTAGTTGTTGTGGTTGTAGCGGGTTTGTATATACTAGATCCGTCATTGGGTGGTCTCTTGAAGCGCAGAGAGGGCTTTGAGGAGACGATGAGTGCGAATGCAAATTACACGGCGGTTGCTGGACAAAATGATGTGCCTGGTGACGAGCGCAAGAAAGAGACTGTGAATGTTGCTTCCTCTGCTATGGGAGGCAATGTCCCTGACCAGGCGGCCCCTGTGTCTTCCCCTACCCTTGGTGACAATAGTCCCGTTGTGCAGGGCTTTGCTGATTTGAGCACGATGGAGGGTCCTGCTGCGTTTGGTGATGCGCAGGCTCCTGCGGGTTGCTACCCTCGTGATCAGTTGACTCCCTCTGAGCTCCTCCCTCGTGACCCTAACTCCGTGTGGGCGCAGCAGAATCCTATGGGCACTGGCTCCTTGAAGGGCAAGAACTTCTTGTCCGCGGGTGCTTTGATCGGCATCAACACGGTTGGCCAGAGCTTGCGCAATGCCAACTGGCAGATCCGCTCTGAGCCTCCTAACCCTCAGGTGCCTGTCTCTGTTTTCTACCAGTCTACCATTGAGCCTGATGTTAACCGTCGCACCTTGGAGATCAACTAAATATATTTACCACATCACCTTGAGAACTTTCTTAAAGTTCAACAAGATGAATCGTCATACAAGATAGGAGATGTCTACAGGATCAACATCTTGGATACAAACAGTAAGTCAGAATATCTTTTCGGCTGTGTCTCATTTACAGACAAACGTCTATCCAACAACAAATGTCAAGAGCTCAATTGATGGAAAGACGTATGTTGTTCGTGATCTTCCAGATAAACAACAAGCTGCTGATCTCTTGGCAAAGGTCCGCCAACGTATTGAGGCGTTGTATCGGTATCTCATTGCTACGTATCCTGATAAGCCTCAAGTCAAACAACTCATCAAGAATTTCAAACCTGAGCCTTCACGCATTTTTGAAGCAACTCCGGATGCCGAGCATACCTCCTATAGTGTGAACAAGGGTGAATCAGTGCACTTGTGTCTCCGACAACGCCAAGGAGAGAATGAATCCCTTATGAATGAAAATATTATGGTTTTTGTAGCCCTTCACGAAATGGCGCATATGATTACCTCAACAATTGGTCACGGACCTGATTTTTGGAACAACTTTGGATGGCTTTTAAAACAAGCAGAGGAACGCAAACTGTATACCTATACCAATTTTGCTGCGCAACCAGTGCCCTATTGTGGTGTAAAGATTACAGATGCCCCTATTTATGATCCCAATCGCGATGGTTCAGATCATACTCTAGGGAGTATGTCCTCTAAATAGGTAGATGTCTGAACCTAGCAGCAAGAACTCCATTGAGACTACAGACATATTTGAAAAACTCTTTGATCCCGAAATTGTTAATTCACTGTTTTCACCTTACAGTGAAGATTCTCAGAGGACCATTGAAGTTCAAGTCTTTCGGGACCGAGATGAGCCCAGTGATACCATTGAAATCACAGATATATATCCATTTTTTTCTATTCAAGACTTGAAGCTTGAAATTTATGAGAAGATCAACGCAATGGGTCAACCAGATGCAGCACGATATGCTCCAGTCTTTCAGTTCTTAGGAATACCGTATGATGCCGAGGGAAATGAAATTACAGATCCAGAAACTCCTGGAGTTTTCTATGATGCCATTGACTATACCTTTACAAAGAAGGGTAGCCCTACAGTTCTCCATTTACGAAACCCCTTTGATGCATTTTCTTCTAAGCGATGGGATAAACGATTTGTAGATTCTACTGGAACACGAGAGCCAGACATTCAAAACAATCCTAGACATCGTGTGACAGTGGAAGACGCTTTTTTAAAACCAAGGGGAGGCACCTTTCCTGTGCTTCATCTGTTTTTATACAGCCGTCTCCGAAGATTCTTACCCGATGATGTTAAAGAAGCCGGCAAACTCAGTGAATCCGAGTTTCAGGGTCGTGTATTTAATTATTTTCCAACAATTAATCGCAAACAGGATGGCACAACTATAACACCTGAACAAGAGAAATTGGTCAAACAATCCGTTGAGTTTCACTCTAATTCCAAAAAAATTATTAATGATATCATTGAACCCCTTGTAACAGGCTTTGGTTTTCCAGAGACGCCCATCATTAAAGATGTTAATTTTCTCCAACTGCTGTGGGTTGAAAAGATGCGTGAAAAAACATTGGATATGATTTTCTATCAAACATCTGTGAATGCTAGACGTCCCTATGTGCGATTTTATCCTATGGACAATATTCCCATAAGCAAAATTCACGTCAAAGGTGTCTTGCCCATTCCAGACTTACCAGATCCTTGCCTGTTGCTTCAATGGTCTAAGGAGAAAAATCCTCTTCAGCGAAATGACTATTTACTCTCCAAGATCAAGATAGATCCTTATTATGAAGATAGAAACCCAATCTATGCGACTCTGCAGTTAGCACCTGATGGCACAGCACGAGTAGTTGTAGAGCCTCCCAAGAAACTGGATAAATTGGATCCGAATACAGATTTGAAATTCCTGAAAGAAAATCTCCTTGAAGGCATTCACGGACTCCCCTTTGAGTCATCACGAATTGACATAGATGAGTCTAACGTAACCGCTATCCTAAATGTGCCTCCTATTGGTGCAGTGGGCAAAAAGGAGATCTTTGATAGACTCAGGGTATTCAAGCCATTTTTCCAAACAGTAGATATTCCTACTGAGGAAGCTCCTCTCTTATCGTTACGGTATAGAGCGGTGAGCAATTTCACAACAGAAGATGCTCTAAATCTGTATTTTACAGTGTTAGCAACACAGAAAAAACTCCCTGAGGATCTTTCACAAGAGATGATTGATAGAATCCGTAAAAAGTATTCAATTGCAAGCGATGAAGAGGTTATACAGAAGTATAATAACTGGAAGGTCAAAAAAGATGAGGTGGATACAGTCTCCACTGAGAACTCTATTTATAAACGAAAATACAATCACGGCATTGACATCTCCATCTTTTTCCATCAATCCAAGTATATTTTCAAAATCTATCGTGTGGATTCATACTTGAATCTTCAACGTATCTTGACATTATTAACATTGATGCTGAGCGCAAAAAAGGTTGATCTTCAAGAAGCCGCGGAAGAATCTACTGAATCCTCCGCAAAGGTTGAGGCTGCCAGAAAAACCGTGGAAAGTAGTGATGATAGTCCAAGTGAATTGGATGTAGTCTTTGCTAGGAGAGGAACTGTTGCTCCAGGTGTGACGTTGACAAGTAGCACTGCGTCATCGGATGACGATGAGGAAGACTCCTCTGAAAACTCATCTCCAGAAGAGGCACCCAAACCGAAAGCCAAGTCAGCAGCTCCAGTGGTTGAAGAGAAGGTAGAACAGAAATTTTCTAACAATCTCCAGAAATACATTATTGAGCGACTTCAAAAAACCGATCCTGGATTGTTTGTATTTTCAACAAAAGCAGGTGAAAAGACCTACGTGCAAGGATGCCAGGTTAATGATGGTAAGCAGCCTATTTCGTTGGATGTGAATGCGTATGATCGTATGATTGCAGAATATCGCAAGGATGTTATTGCTGGAAAAATGGACATTATTACTTACAACTATAAGAAAGGGTTTGAACGTCTTGTGCCTGATAAAATAAAATTTGCGTCCCCTACAGAAGAGCAGAACAGAACATTTATTTTGCTCCAATATGGAACGGATATTACAAGCTTGAACTACTATTTCTGTCCCGAATTCTTCTGTATACGCGACAATATAGTCATTCGCAAGGACGAATTGTATGGCAAGCAGTTTCGCAAGGATAGTTCTATAACACGGCCTGATCTAAAAGACAAAGCAAAGGAACCTGGACGCTGTCCGTTTTGTGATGGAAAAATCATTAAAAATCTTGGAGATAGGAAAGCAGATGAATTTGTTCTTCATAGACGACCCAAATCCGATAGCAAGAAGGATGATATTAAGACATTTATCAATTTCTACAGCAAACGGATTCACCCAAATGAATGGATAATGCCGTGCTGTGGAAAGCATCCCACGGCATTTAACCTTCGGGATAAAAGCTCAAAGGGTATCTTGATGTCTGATGCATTCAAGAAGTTGGAGCAAATGACAGCCACTCGTGAAAAGGCAGCGGCAAGATTGGAAGGTAGGGAGGAACCCGATCTAGACCTACCTGACAAGCGAGATATTCGTGAAGATACGGTAGCACCTAACTACCAAGACTTTTTACAGCGGTTGCCTCAGCAATACATTATCAAGGAGGATGCAATCTTCTTGGATGTGACACCACAGAAGCCTCAGATCGGTCTTTTACCAACCATTGTCAGTGATTATTTCTTACAGGATAATAAATCATTGCTTGAGAAGGCAACAACACTTACAAAGATTCGTCCTAATTCACAAGGATTTCTTCGTGTGGGTGTAGCCAACTTACAGGGTCGTCGCCAAGAATCCTTCTTTTCAGCCATAGCCCCCTTCTTATTTCGGAACTCCGCAGATGAAGTGCGTGAATTATTCAAAACTAAGATTACACCCAAAGTCTTCTTAGCGGCAAATTACGGGAACTTGATGATGGAATTTTACAATCCGAGTCTTCCTGAACGAGAAATCCCATTGTCTGAAAGTGAAGATTTTGCGACAGTCGCTCTTAAAATGAAGGGCATTATCAGTCGGCAGGATCAACTTCCCTATGTCAAACGGATCTACAGAGCCTACTTGAATTTTAAGGGAGAGCCTGACAAGTTGGATAAAGGCAAATTGTCCTTTTTGGACGATAGGCTTCAAGTCAAAGAATACCGGCAATTTGCAAGCATCTTGGCTCAACCTGGCCTTATTGTCAACCGTGGCATTGTCTTTATTATTTTGGAAATTACATCTGAAAATAAAGTTCGTGTCATATGTCCGCCCTATGGTTTTACCAAGAGTATGGAGGGATGTGACATAGGAATCCTCTTGAAACAGGGAGATATCTGGGAACCTGTCTTCTTTTATCAGGCCAAGCCCTTAGAACCAGGACAAGATCGTCCCAAGCACACAGTGACACTTCGTTTTCAGCGCGCCCTGCGTCTCTCCAAAGATCAGCCTTGGCCAAAGATCCTCATTCAACGTGTGGAGGAGTTTCAGAGACAATGTGCAGGTCCTGAATCAGCATTGTATACAGGTATTTCAAAACTCAAAGAGGGATCTAATTTGATGTCATTGAGTAAGATTGTGAAACTCTTTGCTGCTACGGATAAAGTGTATGGAGTGGTTCGCGATACATTTAATCACATTGTAGCAGCACTTTTCAAATCAGAGCCCGATCGTGAATCATCGCCCCTCATTGCGGTGCCCGTGAAAGATGATGGCATTATTCGGTCAGAGATTGAAACCTTTTTGAATTGGGATGGCTTTGAACCTGCCTCAGCAGATAAGATTGTAGAGTTTTACAGAAAATACAAGGAACCCTTGGGAATGTTTCCAGGCTACCGTCCCAAATACTTGGTAAAACCTACAACCTCCAAACGTGTAGAAGCTATTCAACTGTCAAGTGGTATATATATACCTGCTACGTCCAGTGCCACGGACCGAGACTTGGGACTTGAGGATTTATCGCCACAGCAGATTGAATGGGCTATTAATAAAACCATTATGACATTTACAGACAATAGAAAGTCAACAGAGGCTCTTAAAAAGATTGAGACAGACAAACAACTTGAAGAGACATTTGAACACTTCCGTTTGTCATTTATGAATTGGTTTGCAGGTGATGAAGATGGTGCGGGTCCAATCCTGCGAAAAGAGATTCACGATATTATAAATCCAGCTACGCGTATTTTTGGATTTCAGCTGCCTGTCTATGAAAAACGCAAACGGTTAGAGATACTTTTGGGTCCTGTTTTGATGAAATGGGTAGAAGCCACTGAAAAGGGTCCTGATATTTTTGGAACACTGCTTCGTGTAGATTGTAGGAATATGAAGGCAGATGAATGCAGTGGAGCTTGCTACTGGAAAGAGCTCAAAAGGGGTAAGGGTGTTTGTAAGATTCACGCTCCTCAAATCAAAACGGATGATGAGGCTAAAGAAGATATTGATGTGCCCTTACTCTTCTTGTATAAGTTGATTGAAGAACTCATTCGGTTCCCTCCTCGTCGTGATCAACTCCTCCAGGAGGACAATCGTTACGTAAGCAAGCTTGTTGCGATCAAAACAGCACTTCGCCTTGGAAATACGTATATCATTCCTGAAAACAGTATTGAATGGTCAGATCTTCTTCGTATGGAATGCAAGCGGAAAACCTCTGAAAAACCCAAATTCTTTGAGGAAATGTCTGCAGCAACAGGGCCTCCTCCTTTGCCCAAAGATGATCCTGAGAAATACCTTCCCATTCCTGGTGATTTGGAAGAGATTCTCTTTGGCGATGATGCACCACAAGACAAATATAGGTTGTTTGCGTGGAATCGCAGTCAAGTCAAGGAGGGTATGGATATTCAAGCACTTCTTATTCATTGGAACCTGGGATTTGCTGATCTAGGGATTGACAAAGACAGTGAAGATGCAAAATCTATGGCAGGCTGGTCCCTTGAGACTTGGAAAAAGCTTGTAAGTTTCTTACAAAAGGGTGTCATCTACATTGACATTCCTAGAAACAGCATTTCAGGATTGCGATTCATTGACCCCGATGATTACTTCATTATTCATACAGCGGAAGACGACGATCGGCCTGAAGCTACGCAAGCAATGATCCTCAAAGAACGGCGAGAGATATCCTCTATCAAAGAAAGACTCTTACCTGCTCACTTCCAGGAGGAGAAACTGAGTGAGTTTAGGGTTGCCAAACCAAAGGCCAAGAAGTAAACGCACAATACCTATTTGAAATACATACGAGTGTCGTATTCTTTTCAACTAGAATTAATCCACCATTTCACAAGCAGGAAGAGGGAGCAGAATAGACTGTTTGCTATTAGAATCAAGGGCTCGTTTTCTACACGCCAGCATATCTAGGACTTCCTGAGAGAGGTGATTTAGGCGAATGCGACGATAATTCCGATTGTTAGGATGAAGAATAACCAGATACAAATCACCGACCTCAAGGCCATAGTGAGTCTCTAGGAACCACTTGTAGATGTTTAATTGTAGAGTATACATCCAGTAGTTCGTGTGAGGAAGGTGTTCCAGGGGTGGATAGCCTGTCTCAAAATCATTGGATGTCTTAATCTCTTTACTGCGCTTCCAATCGTAAATGACAATCTTTCCGTCTGATTTACGACGAAACACTCCGTCAATACTGCCACACAACATATGCTTATCACACCACACCTCCCACTCCATACGATAGGGTTCAAGATCATCTCCACAGTCGTTCCAGAAATTCATAAAATACTCCCATTCTTTGCCCTCTTTTACAGTAGGGTCAATGATATCAGATGCCCCATTAAGAAATTGTTCAATACCCAAGTGCATTGCTGTTCCTAGGCTACTGGCTTCTTTTCCAGAGGAGCTCCATTTGTCTTCAATCTCTTGAGCAGTCATTCCATAATATGGGCTTTGGGGCCATTTGGGGGACTTCATCATCTTTTCAATGGTCGCTTTCGCATTAAAATGAGGAAAAAAACTGTGAATGAACCCTGTGCAGGAAATGATTTTGTCGGATGAGCCATTAATATAATAGGTGTGAGTGGGCTCATAGAAACGAATATTATCATCACGAGGATGCTTATTTTTTACAGCAAGAGTCTGCCAAGGCTCAGGCATCTTATGTAGTCTTAGGTTGCTTCCTTTAAGTTTGGCGGTGAGATACGAACAAGTTCATTCATCTTCCACAGATCAGGATTCCGACTAACAAGCCATCTGGCAATTGCTGGAGCTTGATTGCCCTTGAATTTAATCTCTACACATCGCTGTTCAAATCGGCGTGAATGACCAGTAATGATTGTTGACAGAAAGGGCTCTTTGCTAATGTAAACAAGTTGGAGTGAGAATCCAGAGCCCTCTGGTTGACAAGCCCACGATAATAGGACCATATCTCGCCACATCCGATTGAGATTCTCATTGCATACGACAAACTGATCCCAAGAATCGTAATTGACAACGTGCTCAACACCCGTAGTCCATTCATTGCTAACTTCAACGAGTTCCATTGTGCTACGACTATTTCAAGTTAGAAATGGTTTTTCAAATTTTCCCGAGGATTTATGGCGTATACTTCGCAAGCTTCATTAGGTAAAGGCCCACTTTGTTCTCACCTTGAATAACACCATCGTCATCACGGCTGCCTCCAAAATCATCATCTCCAGGACTAGAATACAAGAGATACAAGTTCTCACGTTTCACAGCTGCAAGAATCTGCCTGAATTCTTCATCACGCTCAAAACGTTTCGTCAGTGCCATTTCAACAAGTCCATCTTTGACAGTATCCCAGAGCCCTTCATCAAAGCTCACTCTATTTGCGGCCATTCCCTCCTTGGAGGATGCTTGTAAGACTTTTTCTGTTTCCCTGTTCAACAGTTGTTGTTTCTGATCTAGGGATAATTCTTTTTTGGAAGTTCCTTTCATCGCTTGCAGATTTGCTAGTGCGTCTTGGTGAATTGAACCGCCTGCTGTAAATAAGGAGGCGAGATCAGGGCGCTTGGGTTTGGAAGCTAGCTTGTATTTCATTGCTGCCAAGAAGTGCTCAATACTAGGATACACTAGAAGATTATTATCAGGATCTGTAATCATAAAGGGATAGTTGAGGGACAGAATTCGCCTTGAGTTCTTAATTCCAATGGGATCTTTGCTTCCACTCAATCGGCCGAATTCAAAGACTTCCCTATTTTTCCACTTTCGGTTGGGATCAGGTTTTCCCACCTCAGCGCCCACAGGTTCGTCTTCTTTGACCTCCAAGGCTTCTCCAACACCCGAAGCAGGACGCGGTGCACTCTCATTGCCCTTGAGTTTCGCTTCCTTCTTGGGTTTGCGCACAGCAGCAGATGGCTCTGCTGATGCCACAGCTTCTGCTCCATAGGTTTCACCCACACGCTTGAAGATAAACCAGCGATTCAGATAACTAAACTGCTTGACAGGCTCAGGCATTCCACCCGCAAAGTCTTTTGCTCCCATTTTCTTTGAAGCTGTAAGCTCATCTTTGAACATTCGCGTGCTCTTTTTGAGACCATCAAATCCTAACGCTTTACATTCTGTTTCGTCCAGGAGTCTGCATCCAATCTCCTTCATTTTCTCTTCCAGAAGTCTGAAGGGCACTAAGTATTCTGTGTGTTTGAGTCCAATGCTAATGAAGTTTACATCCAGTGCGTGACCAAATCCATCATCATCATAGGGTAGATCTGTATCTATCTCATATTGCTTGGTGAGCTTCCAAATTTCTGTATCATCCTTTGACTTACCGACTTTCGCTACACCTTGATTGGTATCGCGCATAAATTCAAAGACAGCATCACCGTCAAACGTGCACCCCACAAAGTAACCGCCAACCTTCAAGATATTCCGAAGATTCTCAATGAGTCCAGTAAAGGTAGCCTTGTCCTTGAAGAAGTAGTGGAGGGCAAACATACAGGCAATCACATCAGAACCACGGCTGAGCATACCTGCGCACACTTCATCCACATATTTGGGCACTTTACGCTCAGTATCTTTTCCAAAGACTGCACGAAGGATATCAGCATCTTCTACAAGGTCTCCTGCGGCTTCTCCAGTAATATACTGCTTAGAAGAATCACCCACACAGAAGACCATGGGTGGCACAGCATCCTTACCATATGTTTTGAGAACATTGATGAATCTGCGATACGCACCATCCTTCTTATCCGTGATACAATCGCCTGCATAGTCAACACCCAAGACAAAGCGAGGTTGGAGTTCAATCCACTTGTGGACATCTCCAATTTTGCCGCACGCAATGTCAATGAGAGTCTTCTGTGGCCCACCAGGCTCAGGCTTCAACGTAGACTGCAGGAGAACTATTTTCTTAATCCACTTGTTGTGGAAATTGGAGAGTCCCTTTACAATGAGCATATCGTCTTTGGGAGCTTTGCGATCATAATATTTGCGTTCAAGATCTTTTCGCTCAGCTAGAATACTGCTGATTGCATCAATCTCTTCA
>JACCDW010109902.1_pt1 | contig 21360 bp, 19 predicted proteins | sample 7449781 | NCBI WGS metagenome assembly JACCDW01 (sample SAMN15323449, study PRJNA562643) | freshwater metagenome | isolation source: river surface water | place: USA:Blue River Watershed | collected 2017-08-18
CCTATAATTATAAGTAATAATTTCGACTGCTAATTATTACCTCTTTATATTTTCTCGCATAAAAAATTATAAACAAACTTTTATAAAAATATTTTGTGGATAACTAAAAAAGTTTTTTTAAAATTTTTTATTTTATTTTTTTCAAAAAAGTTTTACAAAAAATATTTTTGGAATTTTTTCTTTACTCGCAATTAATATTTAATCGAACTTGTTTTTCCTACTAATGAATTTTATCGCTAGTAAAGTTTTCATAAAGAAAAATCTGAGTAAAAATTTAATATCTTAATTGTGGTTTTCTTCAAATATCTTATAATGAACGCATGTTGGCCCTGTTGGTCGACGGCTGCACTCACTTAGGCATTCACTTGGAGTTGGCACCCGTCGACCAACAGGTCTCGCAAACTAAAGCGGTCCCCCATCGGGACCGCTTTTTAATTACCTAACTACCCTGCGCACCTTTCTCCCACACTTCCAGAAATGAGGTTATATAAAACGAAAAATCCGCCAGAGGCGGATTTTTCGAAGACATTCGTGGAGTTGGATAACCAACACTCACCTAACCATAGTAGCACACATATTTTAATAACGCAAGGGCTACTTGGTAGGATTTCTGCCTGCCTGCACCTCCTTGATGAAATATTCCCCCTGGGCCCTGAATGCCGGGACTTTCGCCATAACTGCTCGGATAATCTCGACTGACTTGGCCTTATTGCCAGCCTTAAAGTATGCCACCGCGAGTGAGACCTGCAGCTGGTAGTTTTCTGGCTGCAAAGCAACCTGCTTCTCAAGCATAATCGCGACATCGTTATACCTACCTGCGGAGTTGAACACGGACAACAAGAACGTATCATCTGGAGAGTAGTCTTTCAAATACTCGTTACCCTTAGGATCGTTTACAAGAAGAAGAGCTGCTCCGTAATAATTACGGGCCTTGGTGTTCTCTGGTGCCACTTCGTATGCATGCTTAAAGATCTCAAGTGCTTTGTCATACTGCTTTTCAGTCACGTAAGAAAAACCGAGTACGTACAGGTTGTTCTGGCGATTTGGAGAGATTTCTCGAGCTCGTTCCAGTATCACTATTGCCTCTTTGGGGTTACCGGTCTGCAGGAGGAAGGTTCCATAAAACTCAAGTCCTCGAACACTCCGCGGAGCGTCTAGAATAGACTGCTCACCCATCCTTATCGCTGCATCCATGTACATTTGTCTAAAATCAGCATCTTCAATCTTCATATATCGAGGTGCCTCAGACAAAAAACGGGTCGTAACCTCAAAGTTTCCAAGGGTATCCTTCTCAAACATCTTTACGTAGGCATCCAATACTTCCTTCGGATTTTGGGATTTCACAGTAGAAATGAGCTGATGTGCCACCATGTACGGCTTCACAATAACCTTATAACCGGCAAAGAGAGCCAGAATTACAAGTGTCGCCACAATTGCTTGCGAAACTCGAAGATTATCTGGTCTCGCCAGGTTACTTTGGTGCTGATGATGCACAACCAGACCAAGCGCCGTAAAGAACATGAGATAGCTTGAATAGTTATCGAACACGAACAAGTTGTGAATCACGTATCCTGCAAACATACTCACAAGAATGTTCTTTTCGATCGACGTGAGAGATGTCGATTTGTAAATTGCGACAAGAGCCGAACCGAACAGCGCCAGATACAAGAGCAGCGCGACTATTCCACCCTGGATAGTCCAGTCCAAAAACGCATTGTGCGTTCGATCAAACCACGGCTCTTGTCCATACATGTCTGGATTGTAAAAAGCAGGAAACACATACATGTAGTTTTCCTGTCCCCAACCCATAACCGGATTTTCTTTTATACCCTCCAGTGCGATACTCCAGTTCATTACACGAGCCTTACCGGTTCCCTCCGTTGCTGAAATAGTTGCAATTCGAGCAAGCAAAGGATTATTCTGAATAAAAGAAGAATCACGGTTAATCCAGAACATTCCAGCACCTACAACAACAAGTGTCAGTAAACCGAGCGATGTAAATCGAATTATCTTATTCTTCCAGTGCGAGAAGACCATTAATACCAGGAACAAGAGCGATGAAACGACGAGCGCGATTGCGGTACCTCGCGTCTGCGTTCTCAAAATAATATATACAAAAAGGAGTGTTGAAGCGGCCAAACAAGAGAGACCCGCATACTTTAATGCCATTTCACGTGTTTGCGACTTGTATAACCGGTACGCAAGCAATACTCCGAAGAACAGGTTAAAGAGAATATACACAGCTACATATGTCGAATTTCCCAAAAAGGCACTTGTTCGCAACTCCTTGTCAAAAGCGGCCACGATTGAAATTATGTTTGCGATAACCACCGAAGTTCCTAAAAACCAATTCCATATCCGGTCAGTCCTGAAGACACTTGAGATTATCACCAGGTATACAAAGAGGTACAAATGGGTAAACCACCCTTCCATACGTTCAAAGTTTGAGAAGAAGCTGCTCGTAGCGTCAACTCCTGCAAAGTTTGCTACAGCAAGCCATGCAACGAAAAGTGCCGACACTCCCAGGACTCTGCTTTTTTTGGGCATGAATTCTGGCCTATTCAGTACCAAAAATAACCAGGCAATCAACGAAAGCGAGATAATCGCCCTAAATGCGAATACCTTCCCCGTGACGTACGGAAAATACAGCGAGCCAGCAACGATCATTGGAGTAAATAAGAGTGCAAATAAAGTGAAAACGATTGAAATACTCCAAAAATTATGTTTTGTCATTGGTGTATTTTTAGCACATAGCAAGAGGGATTACAAATATATCAATATAAAAAAACACTACCTCGCGGTAGCGCTCTTTGGGTCAAGGATTACTTCCGAATCAAGAACCGCCCCTGACGGTATGGTACGCGCTAGGATCCAGTGGTTCGGTATGTAAAAATGCAGGTGTAAATCCAAGTTGATAGATCCATGGATATTTAGCTTCATTCATTTTTTGTTTGTTTCAGGTTGAAGGTTGAATTTAGGTAAAGAGCCAATTATATTCAACATCTTAAATTGGCTTTGTCAAACTAGCTCTAGGTCCAAATCATCGCATCCATCTCATACCCGATCCCGGAGAGCGACGTATGCTTTGGGACATATCCGATGTCCGCTGCCTTTCTGTTTTTTGAAAAATATGCATTCTTTTGTCCTGTTGGGCTAAGATGTTCACTGGAAGATTTGATTTCATAATCCAGTGCATATTTCTTCCTAAGAAAATAAAGCAGTTCAAACTTCGAGACTGGTTTTAAACTGTATACATCGAATACGTCGTTTATCTTTTGTCGTGCGAAAAGTATGCGTATGAGAGAATATAAGTCATCTGGACACACATAATCTCTAATTATGTCCTCTTCTGATGTCTTTAACGTCGTCTTATCCTTTATACAGCCAATGATATCTGACATCAGAAAATGGGCCTGGATATCCACAAAACGACTAAAGAATGAGAAGATTCTCAGATCAACAATATTGTAGTCTGGCATGGCACGGTGCTTTGCTTCTGCGTTTATTTTTGCGATAGCATAGTAATCTGATGGCCGGAGATTGTTTATATCAAGCATTGTTTTTGCTCCCGTTGCATTATCACCGCTTGTGGTTTGAGGGTAAACAGCACCACTACTAAAGTTGATATAGAGGGTATTCTTATTTTTCTGCAGATACTCAAGTATCAAATTATCAAATTGTTCAGTTACCGCAAAGATATTGGCAGGATTTGTTGTCAGATCGGACGGCTTCCCAACTCCTGTGCAATTTATTACTGCATCGTATTTTATATTTTCAAAATCAGCAATATAATTGACTTCGAATTTATTGATGGCTTCAATTGTGTGCAGGAAATTTATCATCTTTTCTTTTGACCTAACAAATAAGAACACTTCGTATTCCTGCTCTTGGGAAAACTTATGGACTAATGATTTGCCTATATACCCTGATGCACCGATGATGGCGATCTTTTTTTTCATAGTTAATTTTTTATGAATTTTTTTATATCTCTGGCAACACTTTCAGAATCCAAACCATGCTTCTTACGAAGGTATGCTTGTCCCCCTACCAATTTACATAAATCTCTCTTAGTTCCAAATGATTTAATTTTTTGTGGTTCACCTTCAAAGGCATTCTTAACTAGCGAACCAAAGCCCATATCGCTTACATGCTCTTCCAAAGTGAAGATGTAATTAAAATTATTAAGATTTTTGAATATGTTTTTTTTAAAGTCTTTGTCAATAACTGGGCACGTGAAGATACTAATTGATATCCCTTGTTTTTCTAATATCTTATGCACCTCAATGGATACAGGTAAAATAGTGCCCACTGAAACCAATGCGATTTTTGTTTTTTCTTTTGGGTTAAGACAGTTTATTTTTTTAAGACCCAATTTTGATTTATCTAAATAATTTTCACCGTTCTTTCCTAATCTTAAATATTTTGGCCCTTTTGTATTAAGGATATAATCCATGCAAAACTCTGTTTCATTTTGGTCAGCAGGTAGCAAAAGTGTCATATTTGGCAAAGAACCAAGCATTGCAATATCCTGAACTAAATGGTGGGAAAAACCTGCGCCTCCATATGCGAAACCACCGCCCACACTTACTACAGTAACATCAAGGTTGTGGTAACAAATATCGTTACGGATCTGTTCCAGACACCTTATAGTGTTGAAATTGGCAATCGAATATGTGAATACCTTATACCCCTCCAATGCAAGTCCTACAGCCACTCCTGTCATGTTTTGTTCCGCAACACCAGCATTCAAAAACTGCTTGGGATACTTTTCAACAAAAGGCTCGATTACAGAATACCCAACATCCCCCACTAATAAATAGATCCTATTGTCAGCTTTTTCAATCAGCTTTTTTACAAAGGTGCTCCTCATAATTAAATCATTAATTCACTAATGCCTTTTTCATACTCATCAGCAGACGGAGAATTATAGTGCCATGCTGTTTTATTTTCCATAAACGAAATCCCCTTTCCTTTAATTGTATCTGCGATTAATATTTTTGGTGTTGCTAAGTTTTCTTCAAAAAGACTTGTTATCGACGAGTATATGTCCTCAAAATTATGTCCATTTGCCCTACGGACTGACCAACCAAAGGCTTGAAATTTATCATCAAGAGGTTCCATCCTAATAATATCTTTTGTCAAACCTAATCCTTGAATATTATTACAATCCACAACTACACAAAGGTTATCTAATTTTAGATGGGCTGCTGTTAAAAATGCTTCCCAATTCGAGCCCTCATTTAATTCACCGTCGCTAAGCAGGACGAATGTCTTCCATTTTTCACCTTTAGTTTTCGAAGCGAGTGCCATTCCTAATCCAACAGGTAATGCGTGGCCCAAGGAGCCTGTTGAAAATTCAACTCCGGGTACATCAGAATTGACATGTGCCATCAAAATACTATCGTCCGTTGAAAAACTTTTTAACGACTCCTTATCAAAATATCCTAGTTCGGCCAAAATTGAGTACAGCGCACTACAAGCATGGCCTTTTGACAACAGAAATCTATCTCTCAACTTATCTTCAGGTTTCAAGCTGTTATTTTTGATAATCAATTTGTATAAAACAACCAATATCTCGACGATTGAAAATGCACTGCCTACATGGGAACTTTTGCTAGCCGTGACCATTTTCAGAATATTCTTTCGCACCTCTCTTGATAGAGTGGTTAATTCCTTTGTTTTATTCTTGCTAATTTTTTTCATTATTTTCATTTAGTCCCAGATCTTCCAAGGAGCGCTGCCCGTGTCCCACATGGCCTCAAGCTTGGTCTTGTCACTGAGCGTATCCATCGGTTTCCAGAATCCATCATGGACGAAGGCGTGCAACTGGCCATCCCTGACGAGTCCTTCAAGTGGTGCCTTCTCAAAGATAGTGGCGTCACCCTCAGTGAGGTAATCAAAGACTCCCGGCTCAAGAACGAAGAATCCTCCGTTTACCCTTTTTGCAGTATCGGTCTTCTCGCTGAAAACGATTACCTTGTACTCATCGTCTATATTTACGGATCCGAAACGTCCCTCAGGCGTAATCGCAGTCATCGTCGCGATATTGCCATGACTCTTGTGAAATTTGAGGAGTGCATTAATGTCTATGTCCGAGACGCCGTCACCATAGGTAAACATAAAGGTCTCGTCACCGACATATTCCTGTATGCGCTTCAGCCTTCCGCCTGTCATGGTACTGTCGCCCGTATCAACCAGCGTCACCTTCCACTTCTCGGCTCTTGTCTTGTGAAAACTGATGTCATTCGACTCAAGATCGAATGTGACATCACTGTTGTTAATATAATGGTCCCTGAACCACCTCTTGATGTATTCCCCCTTGTACCCAAGGCAAATAACGAACTCATTGAATCCGTACTGTGAGTATATTTTCATAATGTGCCATAAAATAGGCTTGCCTCCGATTTCAACCATAGGCTTTGGCTTAATCTGGGTTTCTTCGCTCAAGCGTGTCCCCAGACCTCCTGCCAATATGACAACTTTCATAAAATACTTTATAAATAATTATTTCAGCTCAAAATAATCTTTGATCTGTTTGTTTGTAAATTCCTGCATATCATCCGATTTGGCATAGTACCTCTTGTACCAGTCGAACGTTTGTTCCAGATTCTGTCGAAGATCAAATCGAGGTCGCCACCCCAGGGCAACCGTTGCCTTGGTGATATCGAGCCTCAGAATCTGCGCCTCATGAACTCCTTCCGTTGCCTGCATGTCAATCTCACCTCGACCCAATATACGCACCGCCTCTGTGACGAGGTCACCGACTGTTATAAAACTATCACTACTTGGACCAAAATTCCAGGCTCCTGAGAAATCCTTTCTTCCATTATACAAACCTTCTCCAAGCATCAGATACCCAGCAAGCGGCTCCATGACATGCTCCCAGGGACGCACGGCATGCGGACTCCTGATTGTTACTGGCTCACTCCTCTCATGCACGGACCTCATGATGTCAGGTATAAGCCTGTTAGCGGCCCAATCACCGCCACCGATCACGTTGCCGGCTCGTACGATAGACACAAGCGTATTGTGCTTTGTCCCATAATCCTCGGGGTTAAAGAAAGACTGAATATACGAATTTGCAACGATATCTGCAGCCCCCTTACTTGCGCTATACGGGTCATACCCTCCCAACGGATCGTTCTCGCGGTATGGATGTACCCATTCTTTATTCTCATACACCTTGTCTGTCGTAACGATAACGACAGACCTCACGCTTGGACACCCCTTAACTGCCTCAAGAATGTTAGCGGTACCCATAACGTTTGAAGAAAACGTTTCCAAGGGATTTGCGTAGCTTCGTATCACAAGCGCCTGGGCAGCAAGGTGAAAGACGATCTCGGGACGTTCCCGCTCAAGCAGGTCCTGCAATGTGCCAAACTCACGAATATCGCCAAAGTATGTGTTGACCTTATCGCCCAGCTTTAAAATGTTAAAAAGGTTCTGATCTCCTTCGGGTGGTAAAGAGAGCCCGACCACGTCAGCGCCGAGCGTAAGAAGGATTTGAGCAAGCCAAGAACCCTTGAATCCGGTATGGCCGGTTATCAATACCTTCTTCCCCTTATAAAATGCCTGCATATCCATATGTTTCGTAATTATATGCATAAAAGTACATATAGTGTCAATGAAAAATTTATGCTACTATCGTCATTAATCATGAAAAATAAAAACACAAAATCAATGAGAGTGCCGTATGGTTTTTCCGTACACGGCCAGGAAGAAATTGACGCAGTAGTCGAGGTTCTAAAGGGAAATACAGCTCTTGGGGACAAAACAAAGGAATTCGAGGCGAAGGTTGCAAAGATGTTCGGGAAGAAGTTTGGAGTAATGGTCAACTCCGGATCATCTGCAAACCTGTTGGCTTTTGAGATTCTTGACCTACCAAAGGGCAGCGAGGTCATCACTCCCCTTCTTACGTTTGCAACTGTTGTTGCACCGATTATTCAAAAGGGTCTCGTTCCAGTTTTCATAGACGTCGATCCGGACACGTATGTCATCAACCTCAAGGACGTCGAGAAGGCAATTACGCCCAAGACTCGGGCCCTTATGATTCCGTCACTCATGGGTAACATCCCTGATCTCAAAGGTTTGGCGGCACTTGCCAAAAAGCACAAACTGTTTCTGATCGAGGATTCTTGCGACACGCTTGGAGGCACATTCCAAAAGAAGCCAACGGGAACATTCTCTCACATCACAACAACGAGTTTTTATGGCTCGCATATCATAAACGGTGCCGGCGGAGGTGGAATGATCATGGTAAATGATCCAAAATGGGTAGACAGGCTTGTTGTTCTCCGAGGATGGGGTCGACGATCGTCCCTGTTCGGTGAGAAGGCTAACTCCGAGCTGATCAAGAATCGCTTTGGTACCAAGCTGGAAGGAATTCCATACGATAACAAATTCATCTTCAGTGAGATTGGGTACAACTTCCTACCGCTAGAACTCTCTTCTGCGTTCGCACTCGCACAGATGAAGAGACTTCCAAAGTTTATTTCTGATAGAAAAAGGAACTTTGCGGATCTGTACAAATTCTTCAAACAGTATGAGGACTATTTCATACTGCCTAAGCAGACTCCGAACACAGAGACGGTTTGGTTGGCATTTCCCCTCATTATCAAGCCCGAGAGCAAGTTCGATCGAATGGAACTTATTGAGTTTCTTGAGAAGAACGATATTCAGACCAGGCCCATCTTTACCGGAAACGTACTCAAGCAGCCAGGATTCAATGCGATTCCTCACAAGAAGGCAGTTAAAGAGTTTGCAAACACAGAGCGGATCATGAGAGGAGGATTTGTTGTGGCTTGCCATCACGGACTCAACAGCGAGCAGATCACTTACCTAAAGGACAAGTTCACGGAATTTCTAACCGCACATGCCACAAAGAGCGTTCGTAAGGTACATACAAGATAAATGGTCCCATTCGGGATTCCAAAAATACTTCCGAAACATCGGTTGGATGTTTTTTGCCAAAGTTGCAAGCCTTGTTATCTCATTCCTTGCAACTGCATATATCGCTAGAAACCTAGGACCGACAAACTACGGAGAACTTAGTTATGCCATAAGCTTTGTTTCATTATTCTCCGTATTTACCCTAGCCGGAATCGATCAGATCTTGTACAGAGACATCATCAAATATCCAGATAAGAAAAACTTATACATGGGTTCAGCCTTTATGATTCGTGCCGTCGGAGGAATCGGAGCAATTCTGCTTTGCATGACCGTGGCCTTCTTTCTTACTGGACAAAACCTCTCACTCTACCTAATCTTTCTCATTTCAATCGGATACTTCTTCCAAGCGTTCCAGATCATAAATTACGAGTTCCTGGCCAAAGTGCAGTCCAAGTTCCCCTCACTTGCCTCAACACTTATTGTTCTAATACTCAACATCCTAAAGATCATAGTCATTGCGATGAACCAAGGAGTGCTCTACCTGGCGCTCATTTACGCACTTGAGTCCCTACTGTACATGCTCTTTTATCTCTACCTATACAAAGCAAAGATGCATGAAAGTATTTTTGACTGGAAGTTCGATCCGATGCTTGCACGCCGCATGTTTCTCGACTCGCTCCCAATGATATTCTCAACCGCTTTTGTATTGGTATATGCCCGAATCGACCAGGTGATCATCAGGCACATGATGGACGTAAGTGCAGTCGGACTCTACGATGCGGCAGTTAGGCTTGCGGAATCATGGTATATGATTCCGGGACTTCTTGTCGCATCACTCTTTCCGGCAATCGTAAACGCCAAGACCACGTCCGAGACCCAATACGAACGCCGGCTTGGTAAGCTTGGGCTGCTGCTTGTGAGCCTTGCAATCATTGTTGCCTTTGTAACAACGGTTCTTGCCCCTTACATCATGGGCATACTCTACGGTAAGGAGTTTTTGGGCGGAACGATCATTCTGCAGATCTACATCTGGGCAGGTATCTGGACCTCGATCAGCATTCTTGCGAATTCCTATCTCATTGCAGAAAACCACAGGAAGGTCCTGTTTGTGTCATCGCTTGTCTCGATGGTCAGCAATGTAGTGCTTAACCTTCTGCTTATTCCAAAATTCGGTATCGCCGGATCAGCGTGGGCCACCTTTATTTCCTACTCCCTCGGTCCTATTTCTATGCTATTCTTTAGAACAATACGCAGGCAGGTATTACGAGTTACAAAGACCATTTTTATTTTTTAAGCAGTATGAAAAACACGTTACTTAGCATCACCATTCCGACATTCAACAGGGCCAAGGATCTCGAGGCATGCCTCGAGAGCATCGCACTCCAGATACGCGAGGCACCAGGTCTAAAATACCTGGTAGAGGTCGTCATATCTGACAATTGCAGTACTGACAACACCGAGAATGTTGCAATGAAGTACAAGAACGAATTTGCAAACTTCGTATATGTAAAAAACGAAACCAACGTCGGATTTGACCGAAATACACTCAACGTAGTCACACACGCGACTTCAAAATACTGCTGGTACCTAGGAGATGATGACGTTGTGCAAAATGGAGGAATCGAACTCGTGGTCAACCAACTCAAGAACGGACTATACGATGTCATGACAGTCGAGGCTACGCCGACCAAGTCTGACAATGTGCACACTGTCAAAAAGTCATACCCAGTATCTTCGCTCGTAGAAGTATCAGACGGAAATGAGTTTTATTTTAAGGGATACTGCCAAGGAGGATTCAGTGTCCTCATATTCAATCGTGAGATGTGGATGTCGTTAGTCGATGCAAAAGATTACCTCACCCATTGGCTTTATTATGAAACTGTACTTAAAATGCTCGTGGCAACCAAAAAGAAAATTCTCTACGTAAACGAGCCTGTAATCGTTACGGGGCAAGATTGCCGGTGGTCCGAAAACGGAACGGAGCTTTTCACGTTTATAAACTCAAATTTACTCATGGAGAAGATGATAGGGTTTGGCTTCGACAAGGAAAGACTTGTTGCCGAGCTAAAGAAGAATAGCCAAAAGATACCGATCATGACACTGCGTGCAAAGGGACACGGCCTGCGTTACACAATCAAAAACCTGAAGTACATGTATGACAATCTCCCCTATGCACGTACGCACAACCTGCTCGCCGCAACGCTTGTGTATTTCGTTCCAAACTTTGTAGTACGACTGGTGCGTGACACTAAGAAAAAACTCTCATGAAATTAATACCTACCAATCTCGACGGCGTCTTTCTGCTTGAACCAAAGGTCTTTACTGACGAAAGAGGAACTTTCATAAAGTCATTTCACAAGGATACACTTGAGAATCTTGGACTAGATGCAGGCTTTAAGGAAAGTTTTTATTCGATCTCGCACAAGGATGTTATCAGGGGCATGCATTTCCAGAGTCCCCCGCACGAACATTCAAAGCTTATTTACGTCTCAAAAGGAAGGGTACTTGATGTCGTTCTTGATATCAGAGAGAATTCTCCCACCTTCGGAAAGTTCTCGTATGCTGAACTTTCTGACAAAAATAATTTGATGGTTTATATCAAGCCAGGATTTGCCCATGGATTTCTTTCCCTTGAGGACGATACGTGTGTCTGCTACTTTCACACCTCCATGCATTCTCCTGAACATGATCTCGGAGTCCGTTTTGACTCCTTTGGTATGGACTGGAAAGTTACCGACCCGATCGTATCGACCAGGGATGCCGCCTTTCCGACCTTGGAGGAATTCATAACCCCATTCAAAAACGTACAATGAAAATACTAGTAAGCGGAGCAACAGGATTTTTGGGAAGCAACCTCGTTAGCAAGTTGCTGGCTGGAGGACATGAGTTGCATGCGGTCGTCAGACAGACAAGCAGTGTTGAAAAGATGGACTCAAAAGTACGCCATTACACACTCACGGATGACGCGTCTGCACTTCTTGAATACATGCGTCAGGAAAAATTCGATGGCGTCATTCATCTTGCGACTAAATTCTTGGGCACACACAAGATCGATGACATATCAGAACTCATACAGACAAATGTCTCTTTTGCAACAACGCTCCTGGATGCCGCAGTACAGACAAATGTGCGCTGGTTTATAAACACAGGAACTGTGTGGCAACATTTTGAGGACAAACAATACTCACCTGCCAATCTGTACGCCGCAACCAAGCAGGCCTTTGAGATCATGGTTCAATTTTACACAGAGACTTCTGCGATCCGCTTCGTCACGATCGAGCTAGCCGACACATATGGACCTGGCGACACAAGACCAAAAATATTTTCCTTATGGAGTAAAATCGGAAAAACTGGTGAGAAGATGGACATGTCCCCTGGTGAGCAACTGATCGACATGAGTCATATAGACGATGTCGCAGAAGGCTTTGTGCGAATGGTAACCCTACTTGGTTCGGAAGTGAAACTGACCAGCGATCTGTACTCCATCTGTGCAGCTCGCAAGGTTACACTCAGGGAGCTTGCCCTAATTTTTGAAAAGCAAAGCGGCATGAAGCTCAATATTGACTGGGGTAAAAACCCCTACAGAACAAGGGAGGTATTAGTTCCCTATTCAAAAGGAGAACCGATTCCGGGATGGGAGCCAAAGCACTCACTTGAAGAAGGAATAACGAACCTGACAAAGTCATGAAACTTACCATAGCCATACCCTCATACAACAAGAAGGAGTACATCGAACGCTGTATTAAAAGCGCATTAGTTGAAAAGTCTCACGCGTACTCTATTCGAGTCGTGGACAATTGTTCTACGGACGGAACATTCGAGATAGCCCAAAAGTTTGAGCCTGCAGTAATGTGCCATCAAAACGATCGTAATCTTGGAATGTCTGGTAACTTCAACAAGTGCATCGAGCTGTGCGACGGTGACTGGCTCGTCATCCTGCATGCGGATGACGAGCTCCTCCCCGGCTCAATCGAGCGTTACGAAAAAATGATTGAAGAGAACCCAAATATTGGACTTATTCATGCAGATTCATATTCGGTTCTAAACGGAGACGAGAGTACCAGAATGCTCCACAAGCAAAACCTAAAACCAATATGGAAGGCCGGTGCGGATGCGCTGAGCTGTCCCTACGGCGTTTGTTCTGCAGTCATGGTACGCAAGGAAGCATACGACAAGCTCGGCAAATTCATTGAGTCCTCGCTCTCCTCAGACGTCGAGATGTGGGCACGAATAGCCGGCTCATATGATATTGGATACATTAACGAGCCCACTGTCACCTATCATGTGAATCCGCACTCCACCGGACCGAACTCGCTTACGAACAGGTCAGTTAAGGAAATACGAGCAGACTGGGACTTATTGGACCAAAAAATTGCAGACAGCTACCCGACTCAGGAAGGACGCGACTTGTTCCTTAAAAAGTCTCGGGAAGCGGCACCGGGGAGTTATTGGGCAGTACTGAAAGCGAACATCAGAGCTCGAAATATCCGCAACGTACTGGACGCATTTTTCTTGATCGTATTTACGTATAAGGGAGGAGGTGCCCTTCTGAAGCTCGTATGGACCGCGATTGTAAAACGCGTTCGCGCATGGTTATAATATGCCTACATGTCCCCCATCACCTTCATCCTCTTTGCATATAACGAGGAAAAAAGAATAGCGTTTGCCATCAGGAACCTTATTCCCTACGGTCCGGTGCTCGTATTAGACGGTGGCAGCACCGACAGTACAAGGCAGATTGTAGAGAGCCTGGGCGCATCATTCCACTCGAGACCGCCTAGCGACAAGCCCAATGTGGAAACCCAGCAGAACTTTGAGTTCGTCAAAAGCCTCATCAAGACTGACTGGATTTATTGGGGGTACGTGGACAACATGGTTCCGAAGGCGTTGCTTGAAAAAATGATTGAGATTGCGATGGAAAACAAATTCAAGAAAGTCGTCCTGCCCATGAGGACGTTCCTCTGGGGCAATATAGAACATCCGGTCCTTGAGTCGCATGCGCCGATGCTTTTCCACAAGGACTTCACAACTTTTGTCGACAACCACATCCACGGCATGGGGCAGTTTACGGGTACGGCAGATCAGGTTCTGACACTTCCCATTACTGACGAATATTCCCTACGACACTTCAGCACGTACACGACTGAGAAATTCGTCGCTGGACACATGCGGTACGCTGTCGCAGAAGCACATGAAAAATTTGCAACCGGAAAAAAATTCAGCAACGTCAGAATGATCGCTGGCATGCTCAGATACTGGTGGATATACCGCAAGAGCCTACGCCTCGGCACGCTTGGCATCATCACGCTTTTAAGCTACTCGTTTTTTAGACTCATGGCATACGCAAAACTATACGAGCTCGAGAACGGAATCAGTCTCGAGAGCATTGAAGATAGCTACAGCAAAGCAAAGGAATCCTTGCTTAATGATTTTGATAAAAAGTAACATGAATACAAAGCTGCGTAGGTACCTTCAGAAAATCAGGAACATCACACCGCTATGGGTAAGGATAAAGGTCGGTCCGGTGCTTGGTTACATAGTTTATTTCTTAAGGGTGCATATTGGAACAAATCGCTCAGCTCCAAAAGTTCTTACGCTTGATGACACACTCGACAAAATATTGTCGGAAAACCTGTCGGTAATTCGTTTTGGTGACGGAGAACTATCAGCAATTGAGAATATTGATTTAGGATTCCAGAAAAAAGACAGCGGTCTGGCGTCAAGGCTAGGTGAGGTACTCAAGTCTGACAGGGATGGGCTTCTCATCTGCGTTCCGGGTATCTTTGGCCGCATCGAACACTTCAAGAAACGTCCGTTCTGGTTTACTATTCACCACCTTTTCAAGCACGGGCACACATGGAAGGCCCTCCTGTCAGACAAGTACGTATATGGCGACGCCTTTATTACCAGGCCATACTTAACCTATGCCGACACATCCAGAAGTGGCGCATTATTCGACAAACTCTTTTCAGTATGGAAGGATAAGGATGTCGTGCTTGTCGAAGGGTCGCTCAGCAGGCTTGGTGTCGGGAATAACCTGTTCAGCAAGGCTCGATCGGTCGAGAGGATCTTGTGCCCTGCCGAAAATGCATATGCCCGCTTTGATTCCATCAAGCAAGAGGTTACCAAGGTCAGCAAAGACAAACTCATCCTGCTTTCACTCGGACCGACTGCCAAGGTTCTGGGATATGACCTCTTCGAGCTTGGATACAGAGTGATAGACATAGGGCACATCGATATGGAGTACGAGATGTTCCTTAAGGGATCACAGGAACTCAAGAAAGTTGCGTACAAGTACTTTAACGAAATCGAAGAGCGGACCCCGGACGCATGTGACGATCCGACTTATCTCAACCAAATAATCGCAACGATTGCATAACTTATGAGAAGCATCAAGATCAAAATATTAAACTACGACCCGACTGACAAGTTCTCTTTTGGTGCTTTTCTGCTTTCCATTCTTTCCAAGCATTATGATGTAAAATTTTCCGATAAACCAGACTACCTATTTTATACAGAATCTACTCCTGAGCATCTTGCCTACAACTGCGTAAAAATATTTTTTACCGGAGAGAATGTCAGTCCCGATTTTAATTTCTGCGACTATGCAATTGGCTTTGACTACCTGAGATTTCAGGACAGATATTATCGGCTTCCGCTCTACCTGATAACACAGTTCTATTCCGACAAGGAAATTGCGCTCATGCCAGACCCGGCTGACTTCACTGTGCATGCCCCATTCACCAGAGATGACCTTGCCAGGAAGACCGGCTTTTGCAGCTTCGTTTACTCCAATTACATGGGTGACGGAGCAAGAGAGGAATTTTTCCGCAAGCTCAATGCGTACAAGAAGGTTTCGTCTGGTGGCAAGTATCTGAACAATATCGGCGGCCCAGTCGAGAACAAGCTAGACTTTGAGCTCAGTCACAAGTTCTCTATCGCATTTGAGAACTCCTCACGATCCGGGTATACGACAGAGAAGCTGGTCAACTCACTGGTTGCACGCACGATTCCAATATATTGGGGAAACCCTGACATTGGTCTCGAATTTAATGAGAGTCGCTTCATTAATTGTCACGCATATGCGAACTTTGACGAGGTGATTGAACGCATCAAGGAAATAGATGCGGACGATGATCTGTATCTCAAGATAATCAATGAGCCCATTGCCTCAACGTACGACTTCAAAGAAGCACTCAGTGGTTTTGAAAAATTCCTTTCACACATACTTGACCAGGACGTTTCCGTTGCCCGGCGCAGGAGCATTAACCCAGCTCGAGAACGCAGCATGATGCGAAGCGCTCGTATAGTGGCAATGGTCGAGAAATTGTCGGCGCAAGTTAAGCGCTCTGTCGCATTACTCTATACACCATTTAAAAAGTTTGGCTTCATGGAGCGCATCAAGCATAAAATTCTAAAGCGATGATAAGTATTTATACAAGAAGCAACAGGATCACCACTCTCGAATTTTGGAAGTGGAAAGTGAAAAGAACTCTCAAAAAATATTCTGGCCCGGACGCTGTTATGGATAGCCTCATTCGTGGACTTACTGAACTAGATATTGAGTATGAGGTAAATCCTAGAAAACCTGGTCAAACGGTGGTTATTATCTCAGGCGTCGTGGCCTTGCAGGATGCAATCCGTGCAAAGCAAAGCGGTGTGATCAACACGCTCATCGCTGGGCCTTGTATCGTCACATCCCCACTTGAACACAACAGACTGCTCATGAGTCCTGAGATAGACCGAGTGGTTGTGCCAAGCGATTGGGTTCTCAATTTTTATGCGCACCAGATTCCGGAAATCTCAGAGAAAATTCGCGTGTGGCCGGCGGGCGTAAGCACTTCTGAACCAAGTTCAAAATCAGGTCCCGTAATTATCTATGACAAGAATTTCAGCCCAGAGGCATTGAATGACGCTTCTGTCACGGTCTCAAGCCTGTCGCTGGAAAGTAAAATATTTACCTATGGGACATTTAAAAAGGAAGAGTACCTGAAAGCGCTCCAATCAGCGCCGCTCATGATTTACCTATCGAGATCAGAAAGCCAAGGCATTGCCTTGCAAGAGGCATGGGCTCGGAACGTGCCCACCCTACTACCCTATTCTGGAACATGGAAATCCTGGGGCTTTGAATGGAAGGACGACATGATAAACGCCCCGTACCTTACGAATACAACTGGCAGCTTCTATAAAAACAAGGAAGAACTTGCGCAGCTCATCCAGACGGCAACAGGAGGGTCTTCTCCCTTTGTACCGAAGACTTACTGTGACGCGCATCTCTCAGACTTGGCATCTGCACGAATTCTGATACAACTAATCCATGAAGCAAATACTTAAAAAGATACTTCGGTTCGCTCTGTCTCCTTTTGTACTAAGGGATTACTTCTTGTTCATCAGGCACAAGTCCCCAAATCGCTTTAGCGTAAAGCTCACAGACTTCTATCCGCAGATAAAGGACAAGACCATCACTACGGGCTTCGATCGACACTATGTGTACCACACCTCCTGGGCGGCTCGCAAAGTTCGAGACACGGCACCCAAGGTTCACGTGGACATCTCCTCTTCCCTCTATTTTTCTGGCATTGTCTCGGCGTTCGTACCTGTCGACTTTTATGATTATCGTCCTGCTCAGCTCAAGCTTTCCGGTTTGCAAAGCAAGGAAGCAGATCTCTCAAGGTTGCACTTTGCGGACAACTCGATCAGCTCTCTTTCGTGCATGCATACCATCGAGCACATCGGTCTGGGACGATACGGTGACCCTATAGATCCGCTTGGTGATATCACTGCGTGCTCTGAGCTCTCTCGAGTACTTGCTCAGGACGGTAGGCTTATTTTTGTGACCCCGGTCGGCAGGCCCAAGATCGAGTTTAATGCCCACCGAATATATTCCTATGAGCAAGTACTCGCGCTTTTTCCTGACTTAAAGCTTGTCGAGTTCTCGATGGTTACTGACACGACTGAACAGGGAGACTTCATAGAGCATGCGGACCCGGCGCTCGTACAGACTCAGTCGTACGCATGCGGGTGCTTTGTATTTAAAAAATAAGATGATCATAACAAAACTCAAAGGAGGTCTCGGCAATCAGATGTTCCAGTACGCGTTCGGAAGAAGGATGGCGATTCAAAACAAAGACGTTCTCAAGCTTGATATTGCAGGACTGCAACAGACTGCGGCTGATACAAAAAGAGACTACGCTCTCGGAGTTTTTGCCATAGACGCACAGATCGCCGGACCCGAAGAGACTACTCGAATCAGGTACACGTACGGACTTTTGTCCAAGGCTGTCAGGTTTATTCAAGCAAAGGTATTTAGGAAATTCTACGTTCAGTATGATTACGAGATTACGACACGGACCGGTGATCTCTACCTCGATGGATTCTTTCAGGACGAGCGGTACTTCAAGGATATCGAGAGCACGATTAGAAGCGAACTTACTCTTAGGGAGCAGATGTCCGAGCTTGCGCGGCAAGCAAGTAACAAAATTGCCACAAGCAAAAATTCCGTTTCTATCCATATCCGCCGAGGAGACTATGTCACCGACGCACGGACGAACGCATACCACGGCACTTGCGGTTTGGAATATTATACCGATGCGCTCAAGGTGCTACAGGATAAAATCGGGCCCTGCTCGTTCTTTGTGTTTTCGGATGATATCGCCTGGGCAAAGGAGAACATGAACATAGAAAACGTCACGTATGTCTCATCTCCTGAGATACGAGATTACGAGGAACTCATCCTGATGTCACTCTGCTCACACAACATAATCGCCAATTCCAGCTTCTCGTGGTGGGGCGCGTGGCTAAACGAAAATCCCGAGAAGATCGTAGTCGCGCCCCACAGGTGGACTGCCCGATCGACAAATAACGATATAATTCCCTCATCATGGATAAAAATCTAATCAGCATTAACATCGTCGCTTACAATGCAGAACGAACGCTTGAGAAAACTCTCGACAGCGTCTTCGCACAGCGAGACATCACCTTTGAAATCATATTCGTGGACGACGCCTCGACAGACTCAACCCGAGCCATTGCCGAAACATACAAGCAAAAGCACAATGTCTCCTTTACCATACTTTCAAACCCCACTAACCTCGGTATCACCAAGAGTCGCAACATCGCGCTTAAGGCCTCTACCGGCTCGTACATCGCGGTTATCGACAGTGATGACGTCTGGACCGCACCCAACAAGCTCGCCAAGCAGCTGGCCTTTTTGGAGCAACACGAGGATTGCGTAGTCGTGGGTACCCAGATGAACCTTGTGCTTGATGACGGTTCCCTCGTTAAGAAAACGTCTTTCCATACAGAAGATGCGGACATTCGCAACCAGATGCTCGTCTTCAACCAGTTTTGTCATTCCAGCATCCTGATGCGAAACATCGGTCAGTCATATGATGAGTCACTTTATATTTGGGAAGATCACGACATGCTGCTTGCACTCGGACTCAAGGGCACGTTCGCAAACATTGACCAACCACTTGTCGATTACTTGTATGTTCCCAAGAAATATTCCTTTGTGAAAAAAATCAAGCTGATCCAGACAGAGTTTGAAATCATCACCCGGTACAAAAAGAAATATCCGAACTTTGGGATCGGATATCTCAAAAGAGTTCTCAAATATATTCTGACGTTACTTCACCTCAAGTAGCTTCTTGAGTTCGTCCTCGGGGATCTCACCAGGCTTGATGGACTCTCGAACTTCTGGCTCAGGTTCTGTAGCCGTTTCAGGTTCAGGAATAAATTCCGGCTCCGGTCTCGGGACTTCTTTTCGCACCTCAGGCTCAGGCCTTGGCGTGTCCATTTTTATTTCAGGCTCCTTTTCAAATTGTATTGGAGTTTCAACGACCGTATCAATCGTATCGACGATTGTCGTCTTTACCTCCTGATGCCTGATCTCTTTCTTTTGAGCCGGAGCTCCGTTTTGCTGCAGCACCTTGAGCAGTGCGTCCTTGAGGGCATTTTTATTTTCCTTGGTCAGCTCCTTCTTGCCGGTTGAGGCTACTGCCTTAAGCGAGACAAACTCTGCCTCAGGCGTCTCGTCTGGTACTTCCTCGTCTATCGCCTTTCTCTTGGCTTCCTCGAGCTGCCTCTTGAGCTCAAGCTCCTTGTCCTTCGAGATTGCAGGGCGCGCATCATGCCTTGGCCTCGTATCAGATCGGTCATCCTTTCGAGGTTCTCGCTCAGTTCGCTCCGCACGCTCTTCTCGACGCGGCTCATGTGCCGTTCGTTCCTGTCGTGGTTCTGCGGGTTTCTGTTCCTGACGCCTTTCACCCGAGTCCCTTCTCTGACCGTCACCCCGATTAGAATTCCCACCATCGTTGCTGTCTCGGTTACCCTGCTCCTGGTTTCTTGGTCGCTGGTCATTCCTTCCGTCGCCCCTTCCACCTTCGCGCTTATCGCCTCGGTCACCAGCACCTTGTCCTGCAGGCCGTTCTTCCTTTCCCATATTGACGAGCGTCTTGACCAACTCCTCAACTTCGGCTCTCGGTCTGGAGAAGTGCTTTCGTGATGCCTCGATGACCTCTGCTACGCAATCCTGTTCAGGTCTCGCCAGAGGCGGAATGGTTCTGGCAGAAAAAGGCTTCGAACCCATACCGTCAATCATAAGACGCAGATACATCTGATACAGGCCAAGGTTCACGATATCCTGCTGGATGAATGTCGGAGCAAACTCCTTCTCCAACACCTCGGCATCATATGATCCGACACGGAACGAGATCATGGTTCCGACGTTACCGAACACTGCTGCCTTCACCTCGTCCTCCATCTGCTCGATGTACTGGTGCGCGATGTGCAAACTCAGCTTGTACTTTCGTGCCTCAGAGAGAATTCCCGCAAACGACTCGTTGGCAAAGGACTGGAACTCGTCAACGAACAGATTGAACTCGGGCAGTAATTCTGCCTCACGGTGTGCAACATCGGCTCGGCTCATGGCAGCCAGGTACAGTTTTGTAATCAAAAGAGATCCAAGCAGGTTGGCGTTCGACTCTCCGATCCTTCCCTTTGAGAGGTTGATGATGAAAATCTTCTTTTCGTCCATCAGCTTTCGGATGTCAAAACTGGAGTTCGGTTGTCCGATGATGTTTCGTACGAGCGGGTTGGACGTGAACTGTCCAACCTTGTTCTGGATCGCAGGCACGGCCTCGGCCGCCATACGCTCGGTATAGTTGGCGAACTCGTCTACCCAGAACGACTTCACGGCACTGTCGGTAATGTTGTCGACCACCTTCTTTCGGAATGCCTTGTCCGAGAGCATCTTGTTTACGGAAAGGAGTGTAGAGCCGGGATACTCGAGCAGGGCGAAAAGCGTATTAGAAAGAATGTATTCCATTCGTGCGGACCAGGCGTCCTTCCAGATCTTCTTGAATGCACCCATCAGGCCGGACACGACGAGGTGTCGCTTGTCATAGCCCACGTCCTCCATGATATTGAACGAGACGGGATGTTCCATATCAAAAGGCGCAAGATAGAGCA
>JACCDW010094573.1_pt1 | contig 21348 bp, 28 predicted proteins | sample 7449781 | NCBI WGS metagenome assembly JACCDW01 (sample SAMN15323449, study PRJNA562643) | freshwater metagenome | isolation source: river surface water | place: USA:Blue River Watershed | collected 2017-08-18
CCACAGAGGACCCCAGGGACGCAGCGGCGGCGGCGCACATCCACGACCCTGAAGACCTCGAGGCGCTCAGGGCGCTCCAGCGGGAGACGGGGGTCGACCTGTGGGCGCTCGTCGCGCTCGTCCGTCACGAGAAGAGCGCCCTGCAGGAGATCGGCCTGATGAACGGGGAGTGGCTCACCGGCCGGGGGGCGCTCTTGGCTGGCAAGGTCGCCAAGATCGTCGCGAAAAGTCTCGTCGATTAGGTTGACGTGAGGCGGGCCAACACCAGGCCCCAGCCCGCCACCGCCCCTCCGGTGTCCAGCCGGTGGGAGCGATGGCGGGCTCTCCTGTCTGGAGCCACTTGGGCGCGGCAGCGGGCGCGCCTTGACAAGCGAGATGGATAAGTTTAGATTGACATTATGACGGGGGCATGCGTGCGCAAGAATCAGCTCAACTGGGACGGGCACTGGCCCCCTGTCTACCGCATCCACATCACGAGAGCTCAGGCGCGGGCGATCCTCCGAAGCTTCGACTGCATGCTCAAGGACGGGTTCCAGATGCACGAGTCTCAGGCCACGAAGAACAAGCTGATCGCCGAGGGCTTGATGGCCCCTGACGGATCTCTCACCCGCGATGGGTTGAACATCCACGGCCGGCTCAGCGAACAGGTGAACCGAGACACCCGTGTCGTCCGTCAGAAGATCGAGCAGGCAGAGCACAAGCAAGAGCAGCTCAAGCTGGTGCTTCGCGCGCTTGAGCAAGCTGGGTACACGCTCCGCGGCGGCCTCTTCGCCAGCCCGATGAGGCCGGAGACCGCAGAGGAGGCCGTCTACCTGCTCGAGCGCGCAGCGGAGACAGACGCGGAGAGGCGGCCCCTGCTGGCGAGGTCCGCCCGACAGCTGTCGGTCGCGATCAGGGTGAGCGACGTCAAGGTCGCCTTGGCCGATCTGCTGGTCGACAAGGTCATCGCTGGCGTAGACTGCATCGGCGCCCCCGACAGGTTCGTGCTGCACATCCCTGCAGACCAAGATGAAGCCTTTGGCAAGGCCGAGGCCGCGATGGACGCTGTCGGGTTCCGGTGGATCGACGCAGAGCAGAGAGAAGATGGGGCCATGGTGTGGCACCTGTTCCAGTCAAAGGAGGCCCCATGAGCGATCCTGTCCAAACAGTCTGCGCCCGCGTGATCTCGTGCATCTCTGGCGGGGTTGCGCGCTACAACGAGTTGGAGCCGACACGGTGCGATCTCCATCGGGAGCCATCGTTCGAGCTGCTGGCCAAGCATGTCGGCCAGATGGCCGCGTCCGCGGCGACCGCTGGAGAGCTCCGGTGGGAGCACCTGGTGGTCATGACCGCCGCGGAGGCGACGCGAGGCGGCATGAGCCCTGATGAGCTGAAAGGGCGCGTTGATGACCTCATCACGATCTGCGTGGCTTGGCACTGCGCGCTGGAGGTCGAGCATGGAGAGCCGTAAGCTGTCGGACTACTCTCTTGCGAGGTCCCTCATTCAGAAGGCGGTGCGCCGAGGTCATGTGGGGGCCCTGGGGAGGGCTTCTGCGTTCATCCTGAAGCGCGAGGGTGGGCGGTCGTGGCTCCGGACCCGGTCGAGGCTCATCGCGTTTGAGGAGAGCTGGCCCATCGCGGGCGAGCTCTTGGCAGGGCCTGGCGGCATCGAGGACCCGGCGCCCCTGTTGACGTGCGCGCTGCACAGCAAGCAGAAGGACGCGACCGGGCTCGGCGCGCTGGTCAAGGCCTGGGTCGAGGGAGAAGAGAGGGCTCTTGACGTCGCCCCAGATCGAAGGTCGGTCAAGATCGTGGCAGAGGGGATGAACCGACCCGCCGCCTTCTGGGAGTGGGCCAAGACGCAAGCAGGATCGAGGGAGGCCCGACTTGTCATCGCAGCGGCGCAACAGGCCGCGAGGGTAGCGTACTCCCCTCACGACGTCGCGATGGTGTACTCCGCGGCCTACCTCGCGACGCAGGGGCCGCTGCCCGTGCTCCACAGAGTCGAGCCCGAGGTGGGTCCGTTCCCCTACTGGATCGCCGCAGACAAGCACACGTCGATGGGCGCTCAGGTCTTGGTGGACGTGCGGATGGCCCTGGGAGTGACCTACGACGCGGCGGCGTCGATGTTGTTCCTCTTGGACGGGGCGGCAGTCAACGCGCTCGAAGAGAGCCCGTGGTGGACGGCTGCGCGGCAGCTGAAGTTCCTCCAAATCGGGATCAGGGAAGAGCGCGCGGTCGAGATCATGGAACACATCAGACCAATGATCGTCAAGATCATTGGGGATCGGGTGGAGAGAGAGCTGCAAGAAGAAGACGAAGGAACGCAGATCTCCATGTTCACCCAATGAGGCGATCTTGACAAGATGTTTGAGCTTGGATAGCGGCGGATCGCCATCAGGCAGGAGGTGTCATGCAGAGGCTGTACACGGAGGCCTTCATCCAGAAGGTCAGGGAAGAGCGGGCGAAGGGCGAGCTCTCCATCGAGCAGATCGCCGAGAAGTTCAGGATCGGCAGCGCCACCGTGAAGCGGTGGACCAGGCCCGAGGTGTACGACGGCCCGCGCCAGCGCAAGGCCGCCGAGCCCGAGGTCAGGGAAGCCAAGAAGGCTTACAAGACGGGGCGCAAGAAGATCATCGGCGAGGCCGAGCGCGCGATCCTCGAGCGCATCGCGGAGAAGGGGGACAAGGCGGAGGTCTTGTTCGCGAAGTGGTTGCGCGTGGTGGCCCCGCGGAACCCCAAGATCACGCTCTCCACCGCTGTGGCGTTCTTCGACGCTTGGCGGAAAGAGCGGGGCGCCAACCAGGGGGAGGGTCTTGCAGAAGACCCTGACCAAGCCGGCGAGGGCGAGGTGACCGGCGACGTGGATGGCGCGAGCAGCGACAGCGCGAACGACGACGGCGACCAGGGTGAGGCCGACAACGACGAGAACGTCGAGACGGACGAAGAAAACAGCGACGCCGACGGCCAAGAAGACGCCGGGGACGACGTCGACGCCGACGAACAAGAAGAGGTCGAAGCCTGAACCTGTCTGGCACCCGCAAAGACCACCTGGGCCGCGTTGCAGACGCGGCCCTTTTCTTCTGGAGCATGGATGACAGAGCTGATGATGCGCGCGATGCACGCGAAGGGCTTCGAGGACCAAGGCGCCGGCCTCTTCTGGAGCAAAGGCTGCGTCAAGGTCTCCATCTGGCTGGCCGGCGCCAGCCTGGACGTCCTCACCTGGAGGGTGCATGTGTACGACCCGCTGGGTGGCAGGTCTGATGTCGACAAGAACGACTTCAAGAACCCAGTCGCGGCAGCCACTTACGCGATGAACATCTACCCTGCTTACGCGAACATGGAAGACAAAAGGATCGAGAACCTTTTCACTTGACAGGCGAGTGATGGAAGAATAGATTGACCTGGGGGTGCAGATGAGGTCTGCGTTGAAAGGGATGCGCCGCGTTGTGCAGTGCTTCCGACAAGAGGCCCCCAGGAGAGGCAACATGGCGGTGAGTCTGACCAAGGGCGGGAACGTCAGCCTGGAGAAGGTTTCTCCGGGCATCAAGAACATCATGGTCGGCCTGGGCTGGGACCCGCGGGGGACCGTGGGCCAGCAGTTCGATCTCGACGGGGCGATCTTGCTGCTGGGCGACAACGGCAAGGTGATCAACGACAACCACTTCGTCTTCTACAACAACAAGACGAGCCCCTGCGGGGCGGTCGTCCACGCCGGGGACAACCGGGACGGCGCCGGCAACGGTGACGACGAGACGGTGAACGTCGCGCTCGACAAGGTGGCCCCGGGCGTCCAGAAGGTCGTGTTCGCCGTGAGCATCCACGATGCCGCTGCGCGCAAGCAGACCTTCGGCCAGGTCAACAACGCGAAGATCCGCATCGTCAACATCGAGACGGGCACGGAGCTGGTCCGCTTCGACCTGTCCGAGGACAGCTCGGTCGAGTCGAGCATGATCTTCGGCGAGCTCTACCGTCACGACGGCGAGTGGAAGTTCAAGGCGGTGGCCCAGGGCTTCGCCGGCGGGCTCGCGGAGCTCATCAAGAGCTACGGGGTGAACACCTGATGGGAACCAAGGTCAACCTCAACAAGAAGCCGATCGTCGACCTCCGCAAGGACGTCGGGCGCGCGCTCCGGAAGCGGAACCTCGGCGGTCTCGAGATGGACGTCGAGCTGATCATCGACCGGTCGGGCTCGATGCAGGACGAGTACGAGTCCGGCCTCGTGCAGCTCGTGGTGGACCGCTGCTACGCGCTCTGCCGGGAGCTCGATCCTGACGGGGTGATGCCCGTCACGATGTTTCACAACCGGGCGAAGGCGCTGGTCGATCTCACGGAGAAGAACGTCGACAACTACATCCGCGACCAGCTCTCGAGGGAAGCCTACGGCGGCACCTCGTACGCGCCGCCGCTGGAGATGCTCTTGGCGCGCCGCAAGTGCGAGAAGGGACTCCTCGGCGGCATCAAGCCCCGTCCGCGGGCGTCGCTGGCGCTCTTCATCACCGACGGCGTCAACGACGACGCAGCCCAGACCGGCTACGTCATGAAGCAGCTCTCGGAGATCGCGCCGGTCTTCGTCAAGTTCATCGGGCTTGACACGGGCCCGGGGACCCGGTTCCCCACGCTCGAGAAGCTCGACGACATGAGCGGCCGCAGCTTCGACAACGCCGACTTCTTCCGCTGGGACGGGTCGGTGACCGATGACGCCCTCTACGACCTCATCCTCAACGAGGTCGCGGGTGCTGTGGACGCGATGCGGCGGCTCAAGCTCTTGGCCTGAGCCTGACCCCACCCCCTGTAGCGGGCGCCGCGCGAGCGGCGCCCGCGTTGGTGATCGATGGTGCACAAGTGGTTCATCCTGGAGTTCCGCCCAGACCTGGCCCGATGGCTGCTGCGAAAAGCGCGCGCGCCGGTCGGCGACGAACCGTTTGTGCCCCTTGACGGACTGATGACCTCGCTGGAGATCTTCGAGAGGCCGAAGTCATCGGCCCTCCCAAAGGCTGTAAGGGCGGAGATCAAGAGAACAGCAAGGATTCGCCACGATATTCAGTGGCGAACCAGGCTCGACAAATCTGGATCGAGTGTTACCGGCTGGGACGTCTGGTGGGAGGTGTGATGTCGTACCTGTTCTACAACCTCATCGTCGCAGCGAAGGAGGTCACCAAGGACCTCCCCGCAGATCAAGCCGCGGCCATCAACAAGATCTTCGAGCTGGTGGACGCCCTCGCCGAAGACCTGACCCGGACCCAGCGCCTGGTGGACGAGCAGATCCGCGAGGTGGAGGAGGTCGCCAAAGACCTCTGCGGGTGGACCGAAGGAGAGGAGCACCCAGAAGACATGCGGGTGTCGCTCGCTCTTGCGCACCTCGTCGCGAACGCGACGCCCCGCAGCGAGAGCGCCTCGGCCTCGGCGAAGAAGGACCCCCAGTACGACCACGAGGGGCGCAGCGGCGTGCTCGTGGAGCACGAGGGGGCGATCGCTTGCCTCGAGTGCTACGATGGGAAGCTCAGGCTGCCCCGCGTGAGGATCGGCGTAGGTGAGGGCGCAGCCGCGGCTGCAAAGCGGTGCGCAGCAGAGCAGATGGGCCTCTGTGTGGACGTACTGGTGGAGCCCACCCCTGTCTACTCCATCGAGGATGGCGCGGGGATCTTGATCTCCAAGGCGAAGCTGAGCGGACCCTCCGTTCCGCACCCCGTGGGGAAGATCGGGTACTTGCGCTGGGTCCATGCAGACGATGCGTTGATGCGCCTCGCCGGGGTAGACGCAAAGGCCCTGGTCGAGATGAAGATCGAGTCGACGACCCCGCCGAGGGGGGCGATGCCCCCTTGCCGGCTGACATGAGACGAGAGTGGTGGCGGCTGATTGGCAGCAGAGGAGGCAGGATGTCACTGGAGGCAGGTGGTGGCTGGACAGAGCCCACAGACAAGGAGGTCGAAGACCACCTGGTCGAAGAGGCGCGACGGCTGCTGGTTCAAGACGAAGCCTTCCACGTCCGGGAGGAGGCGGACTACCGCAAAGACGGGCCAGTGGCCTGGCGGGAGATCAGGAGAGGCTCAGACACGCTGGCCACGCTGCCGTTCGATGCTCGACGAGAGGCTGAGCTGATGACCATGGCGCCCGCGCTGGCCGCCTTGGTGATCAAGATGAGCGAGGAGCTGGCGACGCTGCGGCCGCCCCCGGCCCCAGAGGCGCCGCAGCCGGCGGTCGCCCACATCCTGCAGTTCTTCGCGTACGCGCACCTGCCGGCAGCGCTCCAGGCGCACTCGAGGCCGTTCGAGACCCTCGCCCGGAAGATCGCCGCGGGTCCGCCAAACCCAGAGACCATGGTGGCGCTCCGGAAGCTCTTGGAGGCCAAGGACGCCGCGGTCCGCGCGCGGCTCGCCAAGCCGTGACAAACGGTCCATGAGCGGCCCTGGCAGCCATGGCTGCCAGGCACCTGTCGAAACGCTTCCAGCCCAACCTATGCCAAGATGTGAGGGACAGAGCATGTGTAACGTCTGCTGCGCCAACGAGGCCCTGGCGCCCGGAGGGTTCACCTCCGCATGGAAGAAGGCCCCAAAGAAGATCACCTTGGAGGCCTGGTCCAAAGGCGCTGAGTTCGAGCCCTATGTCGCCAGCATCACCCGAGAGGGCGACGTCCCAATCTGGGTGAAGGGGACGGACTTGGCCGGCCTCGCCGACAGGCTCGGCTTGGACGTCAAGTGGAGGTTCGCCAAGAAGAAGGGGATGAAGAGGTGGCTCAAAAGTGGGGGCCGGGGCGTCCTCTTTGACATCCTGAAGGGGGCCACGATCCACGAGATCGAAAAGTGGGAGGCTGACGGGTTCAGGGAGGGCTTGTCTGCCGCCAAGGTCGAGCCGATCAAGGACGAGCCGATCAAGGGGGACAACGAAGACGAAGACTCCGGTGACTGGGGAGATGCGCTGGAGGAGCCGGTCGCCCCGATCTACATCCTGTCGTCGTTCGATGACGTCTTCCAAGAGGTCCCTGCGGACCGGGTCGAGGACTGCATGTCGGACATCGCGGCGGCGATCATCCAGGCAAAGCAGCTCCGGAAAACCGTTGAGGGCGCCGCGCCAAACGCTGCTCCGGTGCGGCTCAACCCGATGAGGTGGACGGATGACGGGAAGCCGGTGAGCTACGAGGCTGAGGCGGACGATGGCGGTGACGTGAAGAGGGTCATCCGCGTCTCTCACAGGTAGACAGATCACCGACCTAACCGCGCAGGCATCGGGCTGCCCTTGCCAGGACCACGGAAGACGTTGGACTGCACGTCAACCTCGCGCTCATTGCCGTAGTAGTCCTTGACGGAGCTCTTGCCCACGACCTGTGCAGACCAGCCGCGCTCCACGCGCCGCCGAGCCCGATCGGCGGCGCCAGACATAAACCGGTACTGGTCCCAGTTGGCTCGAAGCCAGTCTACAAGATCTTCCGAAGTCTCCGCTGAGATCGTGCGACCGTCTCGGTTCTCAAGGTAGTGCACGATCCAGCGCTCTTCGATGTCGCCGCCCTCCACGGAGACGTCTGCTTTGGAGATCTTGACGATGTTCCTTGCGGACGGACCCCAGAAGATCACCTGTGGTTCCTGATCGTTGGCGTGGTAGGCATGGATGGCGTAGGGGACCCAAAAAGCGTAGACGTTCGACCCATACCTTGGCCGACCCCGGCTGAGCCCATAGCGCTCATGATCGCTGGGCAGGTAAGCGAAGTTGTAGCCTGGGCGCTGCCCGGCGAAGGTGTGGCCGCCCCCCGTGTAGCTGAGGCCCTCTTGGGACTGGACGCCCAAGCGAAAGCCCGTGTCGTCGATGCCTGACGCGTCCGTGTGGTGGATCAACCACACATCTTTCAAGAGCCTGGGTCCGGAAAACACAGTCGATGGAGGGGTCTCTTCTTCGCTGGCGTTGTATGCCGCAAATTCGTTGAACGAGCGGATCACGTCATCGCCAGACGAGCGGACGAAGTCCTCGACGTCCTCCCAGGGGACGTCCTCCTCGATGCCGGCGAGGCGCCTCGCCAAGGGCAGGCCTGGGGGAGGAGCGCTGGGCACACCGCGGGCCAGCCCGTACCCACCACGGAGCTCAGGAGACCGTAGCCAATGGCGGTAAAAGCGCGGCAAGAGGCCAGGGAAGAGTGAGAGGTGCTCATACGCCAGCTCTCGCGGCGACGGCTTCAGCCGGCGCATCAGGCGCATCATGGCCGCGCGCGCAGAGACAGCATCCTGCGGCTCCGCGCCGGCGAGTGTGGGGCGAGCCTGGGCACGAGCTTGGCTGCCGTTGCGGTGGAGGGCGCCCAGCGCAGCGAGCGCGGCGAGGGAGGTGATGGCGACAGAGGCGCTCATGGTTCACCCATGCGGACGGGCTGGATGCTGGAGTCAACCTGCCGCGAGATCGCCTGCACGCGAACCACTGCAAGATCGAGCTTGGTACAGAGCTGAAGAGGAGGGACGCCAAGGCCATCCCCGAAGGAGCGGAGGAACGCGTCCAAGCTCGCCGACCAGTCGATGGCGTCGAAGGACGCGCGCGCCGTGAGCAGCCGGTCGCCAGCGGCGAGGTCACGCTCGCGCTTGGCGAGGGCCTGGGCGACGTCGAGGCCCCACAGCGAGGACGGCCCAGGGTCGACCCTGTAGACCAAAGCAGGGAGCTCGAGCTCATCTGTGACCAGCTCGGCGAACCTCCGGACCTTCCTGATCACGGACGAGGCCCGAGCGGCCCTGCTGACCTCGCGGAGGGTGGCTGGGGCCACCTGGCAGCGGCCGCTGGCGTTCGACACCGACAGGATGGGCGCGCGGAGCTGGAGCAGGTCTGCAGCAGGCGCGCCCGCGTCAAGAGCAGGATCGAGCACAACCGCCATCACCCGGTCAATCCTCTGGGTCGACAGCGAAGCTGAGGCCAAGCCTGCGACCGCCACCGCGTGCGCCGACATCAACGGATGAGCCCCATCTGGCGGAGCGAGCTGTAGCTGTTGTTTCCGATGACGAAGTGGTCGGTCAGCGAGATGCCGATGCTGTCCCCAACCGCCTTGAGGCGGACGGTCGCCTCCATGTCCTGCCGACTCGGCTCAGGATCGCCGCTCGGGTGCTGGTGGGCCATGATGATCGACGTCGCGCGCAGCATGATCGCAGGACGGAAGATCTCGACGGGGCTCACGATGGTCATGGACTGATTTCCGGTGGAGATGGTCCGGAACCCGATCACGTTGAGGGCGCCATCCAAGTAGATCACCGAGAGCGACTCCTTGGGTCCAGACGACATCCGGCGAAGGAAGTCGACAACGCGCTCAGGGTTGTTCAAGATGAAGCGCTCCTTCGTCGCGAAGGCCTGGCGGAGCGCGGCGCGCCTCGAGAGCTCAGCGGCGGCGATCAGCCGAGCCCGCGCAGGCTCCGACACGCCCGCGTCCTCCCCAAACGTGCCCTCCACGATCTGGCCGACGGAGCCCATGGACGACGCGAGCAAGCTCCTTGCCCGCGCCACCGGGTCCCCAGACCCATCGGCGATCAGGAGCGCGACCAAGGTCTCATCGGAGACGTCCGATGGGTTGCTCCGCAGGAAGAGCTCCCACGGGCCCTCGTCTCGAGGGGGAGACGACTGGAGCCTCTTGGCCTGCGCCTCCACCGCCTGACGCTGGACCTGCAGGGTCGCCGCCTCGGCCAGCTCCTGCTCAAGAGCCTGGGCCGCTGAGGCCTCAAGCCCAGCCTCGAGATCGACCGCCTTGCGTCGGCGCGACCGGGCTGGCGGCTTGGTCGGCCCCTTGGGGCGGGCGAGACCTCGAGCCACCAGCTCCTCGTCGGAGAAGCCAGGGATGCGCTCCTGGCCAGGGAAGTCCTCCGGAGGGACCTCTGGCTTGCGCTTGGCCGCGGAGCCCGAGGGGCGGTAGGCGCGAAGCGCTGCGGCGATGGCCATGTCCGCGTCCGTGGACGCGCTGCCTGCCCCCCTCTTGCGGACCAAGGACGCGGCCGCGAGCGCAGTGGCTGCAGCGATGGCAAGAGTGTCGCCGTTCATGAGCACCTCGTGGAGAGCGGCATCCTACCCGGAGAAGACCAGGGAGCGCAAGGCATTGACTGGTGTGCGAATAGGTTATACACTGGAGAAGGAGGTGTTTATGGACGAGAAGGCAGATCGACCGCTCTGCGCATGCGGCGCCCCTGTCCGGAGGAGGGGGACTACGCCTGGCGGGGAGCCGGCGTGGAGGTCAAGGTGCACAGCGTGCGAGAAGCTCGATCAGAGAGCCAAAGCTGGCGCCGACCTGGCTGAGGCGATCAAGCTGAAGCGAGACGCGCAGCAGCGCGCCAAGGACGCAGAGGAGCTGCTCGCCCAAGCGCGGGGCGCGCTGCCGCCAGAGCCGGAGGCTGGGCTTGATGCACACCTCGACAGCCTGCGCAAAGAGCTGGACGAAGAGCGCCTCGCGCTGGCGCAACAGGTGGAGGAGGCCCAGGCGCTCAAAGCGGAGCGCGACGCCCTGTGTGATCGAGTGGCGTCCGCCGAGGCGGAGGTTCTGGCCCTCAAGGGGCGGCTGGACGACGAGGACGTTCAACACCGGCTCACAAAAGACACGCTGTATAAGTTTGACCTGCAAACGAGGTTCCTCTCATCCGAGCTCGACGCTGCGCTCGAGGAGGCCCGCAAGCTCAACTTGGCGCGAGAGGAGGCCGTCCAAGAGGTGTCCGCGGCGAAAGCGCGGATGATCTCCGCGAAGGCCTTGCTCGACAGGGATGCGAAGGTCTGGCAAGCCCAGGCCGAGGAGATGCGAAGCAAGATCGAGGCAGCCAACGAAGACAACGCGGCGCTCCATGGCACCATAGATGAGCTCAGGCTCGCCCTGGAGGAGGTCCGGAGGAACGCCAAGCAGAACGAGCGGGTGGCCAGTCACATCCAAGGCCTGCTCGACAGGCAAAAGGGATCGGCCGTCGTCGCGACCGCTGAGCTTGAGCGGCTCAGGGCTGAGCTGACCGCGTCCCGAAATGAGGCCGCCCTGCTGATCGGGTCGGTCGAGCGGCTTGGTGGGCTCAACAAGATCAAGACGGGCATGATCTCGACGCTCTCGTTGATCATGGTCGTCCTTGGCGTGATCTGTGTCTGGCTCTGAGTTCACCAGAGAAGACCTGCTGAGGGTGCTTGATGCTCTCGGGGTGAATTTTGTGTGGACACGAAGAAGGCCAAGGGCTGCGTCGATACACTGGGGGCCGATCCTCGGTCTTGATCCGAAGAGGAACAAGATCTACGAAGTCGACCCCGAGTGCAGCTCGATGATGAGCACCGAGCTCGTAAGGTGCATCATTCTGCACGAGTCGGCGCACCTTCTGTTCTGGTCAGATCTTGGCGTGTACTGCCCGGAGAGCCTGCTCATCGCCTGGGAGAACAAGGTGATCTCCACTGTGGCCGGAGAGGCTGCAGCAAACCGCCACCTTCACAGCGACTACACAAGATCGACCACCATCAACGGGTGGCACACGATTGAAAACAAAGGAATCAAAGACCCGAAGACCACCGCATGGTGGCGTCAAGCTGAGGTCGAGCTTGACGCCATGGGGATGAGCGCAGATTTTCACAGCCTCTGCCGCAGGCCGACCAGCGAAAGCCTGAAGAGGGCCATGATCAGCACCGCGAGAGCGCAAGAGTTCGAGCTCCCCGACGGATACATTGAGGGTTGACATGATGAGCGGGTCGTGATACAACAAAGACGCCACGAGGGTGGCACCCGGGGTCGAAACGGTTTCGACGGGGCGTGAAAGGGGAAGTGCGTGCTGGGGCGTGGGTGCCGGCCACACGGCGCCGCGAAGTTCAATCGCCAACAACAACATCAACTTCGTCACCCGCGAGCTCCGCGCCGCGTGATGAGGTCCGACCCTTCGGGGTCGGCGCTTGCTGGGGAGGTCGCCGAACCCCTTCAAGTGCGTACGAGGCGTGCCCTGGCCTGATGCGCCTCGCGGATGGACCGGGAAAGACGCCTGGGTGACCGGGCAACGAGGCAGGACCCTGGAGAGACAGGAAGCCCGACCTGCAGGGGTCAAGCGCAGGAAGCCAGCATACCGCATCAACTGGAAGCGTTTCGGACGCGGGTTCGACTCCCGCCGACTCCACTCCTTCAAGGACACACCAGAGTAGCTCAGTCGGTAGAGCGTCGCATGCTTTCGAGCTGTGAGGTCGCAGGTTCGAGCCCTGCCTCTGGTGCCGTATCAAAGTCTCGGCGTGAGAATAGGCTCATCGCTGGGTGGTGGTGGTGCGAAGCTCGTCTTCGCCCCCGAGGCCTCCAGGGGAAACCCTGGGGGCCTCTTTGTTGTCGCGCTACCGCTGCGGGCGGGACCGCGCCGCCTTCGCCAGGGTCTCCCGGGCCAGCCTGAGCTCGGTGCCGTCCATCAGGGAGGGCATGCGCAGGTGCTCGAGGAGAGCCTTGATGGCGAGCGCCTCGACGTGCCCGTACTCTTCGACGGTCTGGATGGAGAGCCCACCATCCCGAACGGCAGACAGGGCGTGGCTGACGCTGTTGCCTGCGTCGACGCCGCCCACCTGGCGGTTGCGGAAGCCCTTGGCCTGGCTGACGTAAGGGCTGCCCAGCCCGAGACCGGCGATGGTCAGGGTCATCAGCGGGCGGTTGCCCGGCGCGCGCAGGCTGAAGTGGCGGCTCTCTCCGGCAGAGGCGTCGTTCATGTACGAGCTGCCGTCGCCGATGCAGTGCTTGAGGCAGCCTCCGCCCTTGCTGATGTTGCCCTCGTTTTGCAGCTCATCCCAGGTCGTGAGCTCGACCCAGAAGAGCCCGGATCGATCCCTGAGGACCGCGTCTGAGTGGATCGGGTGAACGCCGCCCGGACAGTCAAACCAAGACCCTGACCTCTTCTTGCGGGCGACTTGCGCGGCCACGGCAGCATCCCGCCGCTGCGTGTGCCAACGCTGAGAGCCCTCCTCGACGGCCTCAAACGAGAGACCGGAGATCCGCGGGCGGGGAGAAGACAAGATCCAGTCGTAGATGTATTGGAGTCTTCCGCCGATAAGATGATCAATCCGGGCTTGCGCCGAGGGCCAAGGGTTCTGCATGAGCGTAGACACCGCAGAGGCGAACCAAGGGATGGTGCCCGATCCTCCCCACCGGCGACCGGCGTCCTCGATGTCGAAGAGCTTGTCCTCCACCTGGTCGTCAAGGAGGAGCAGATCTAAAATTCGTCGATCTCGGACATGATCGCGAAAGAGACCGCGAAGCGAAGACATGTCCTTGTCTGCGCCCAGGTACTCTCGCACATCCCCAAGGAGCTCCTCTGGAGAGCGCAACGTCACCATCGTGTGAGCCCCGGGGCGCAGAGGCGTGCCCGGGAGCGCATACAAGATCAGGCCCACAGCGCGGATCGCCGCGTCGTCGCTGATCTCCTTGTTGTTCAAGATCCATAGAAGATCATCGTGGAACCCTGACGACTTGCCCACGAGGCCGCGGGCGTTCAAGTACACGCTGCGCCGCCGCAGCAGGTCGGCGAGGCGCTCGCTCAGCTCCTCATCGCTGAGACCCGTGCGCTGGTTGATCGCCGCGCGAGGCTGGGGGCCGCGCTCCAAGGCCCTCAAGATCGCCCTGTCCGCGCGACCGCGCGCACGCTCTTGGCCGGAGACGGCCTTGGGTGCGCGCAGATCGTCATTGGCAGAGCCTCGGAGGTCACGCTTGCGCCGAAGCAAACCACCCGCAACCAAGAGGATCGAGGCGCCGATGGCCAAATTTGCAGACATGGGGGCCTACAAGATGTTGCGGATGTTTGGGTTGCGCTCGGCTGCGATGTGAAGCCCGACAGCCAACAGGACCAAGAGGATCAAGACACGGTTCTCGTAGAGGACCCGGCCCACACCCAGGGCACGATGGGCCCCAAAGGGGAGGACCCGCCAGCGATAGGCGCCGTCGCCAACGTGAACAGACTCCATGACCAAGAACGAGCTGGTGAGACGACCAGCAAAGCGCAGCGCCGCGTCTTGGCTGCTGAACATCTTGCTCTCGAGCTGCCCGCTCGCCCACCATGTGACCTTGTAGCGGCCGATCTTGACCAAGTCCAAGCTGCCTCCTAAACCCCGGTGACCTCGAGCTCACCCAGGAGCTCCCGCACCAAAATCGGGCCGTCATAACGGGTGTGGATGATCACGCCAACGACCTCGGGGTCATCCGGGAAGGAGGCGTAGTCCAAGAAGAGGTCCTGGAGGTCCTCGAGCGTGTACCCGTTCGCGATCAGGCCCTCCACCTCAGCCCTGGAGGGGGCGCCATCCCTGTGCTCAGGGCCGGGTGGGGGCACCATGAACCGAGAGCCAGAGCTCTTCGCGGCCGCAGCCAGCGCAGCCAAAATGCCAACAGCGATCAGTGCAGGGGCAGGCATGGTCAATCCTCATCTTCTTGATCCAGCACGAGCTCATCACCAACGGTGGAGATCTTGTGCATGGGAATGTAGTCCGACGACGTGAAGCCGTTGGGGTAGAAACGCCAGTCGCGCGCCCTGAAGAAGGGCGTGAGCTCCAGCTCGAAGTCCTCAGCGTCCATCCGCTCGTGGCGGGCGACGTCAAGCTCCCTGACCTTGGTCAAGATCCTGGCGACATCATCGTCGTAGATGATTACGTCCAGGTTGTTATGGTCGTCGTAGCTGCCGGCGCGGGCGTGCTGAAGGCCGAGATCGTGCTTGAGCTTCTTGAAGGCGGCCAAGTACATCTTGTGGAGCGCGTCTCCGTCAATGTCACCACGGAATGGCGCCATCGCGATCCTCTTCCGCCCAAACGACGCATACTCCACCTTCCCCGGCCCGAACATCCCGAAAGTGGTAGCCTCGATAGGCTCCCCCTCTTCGATCAACCTGTCTCGATCTTCACGGGCATTGTCTTCCTCAAAGAAGATCTCCGCCGTAATCGTCGCCCAGCGCGGGTCCCAGCTGATTGGGGTGGGGGTCGAGCGGCTCCCGACCGGGCGGCGGATGACCGCGAGAGCAGCGAGGGCCGAGGCAGCAGCGACGGCGACGAGGGCGCCATCAAGGGACTTCTTCATGATCGATCTCCTTGAAGATGATGGAGGGAGATCCTTCAACCTCGTCATCCTCGTACAGGCACCGGTAGCCCAAGCGCTCCCAAAAACCCAAGGGCGAGCCCGAGAACGAGAAGTCGTACGAGACAGCCAAGGCGAGGGTCGCACCCTGCGATCTCCCCCAGTCCTCCAGGCGAACCACGGCCTCCGCGCCCAGCCCGCGCCCCCTCGTCAAGGGGTTGACCTTCAACAGGTCGACCCACAAGACGGAGCGATGGTCAGCCAAGGCATCCCGGAGCGCAGCGCGGGCGTGGGCCGGCATGTCGTGCCGGGTCATCGCGCGGAGCTCGGAGAGAGCCTTGCGCTCTGCCTGCTGGCGCGACAGGACAGCGACCCGGCTGAAGCTCTCTTGGGGGACCACCTGCAGCCGCGTCCTCCTCGACGAGTCAATCTCCACATGCGCCGGCGCACGGGCGCGAGAGCCGGCCGGAGAGATCGGCATCCACACGACAGCTGCGTCACCTGGATCGACCCCTGGATGCGTCAGGGCGATCTCGAAGCCCATCCGCGAATAGAAGCCCAGCGGAGAGGAGCCGTGCACGTTGCAGCTGAGCGCGAGCACCCCTGAGGCGCCGGAATCCCTCGCGACACGCAAGAGAGCATCAAGGAGCGCCCTGCCGCCCCCTGGCTTGCTGGACTCCATCCAGTCCAAAACGACGACACGACGATGGCCAATCAAGAGCTTCTCGATGGCGGGCCAAGACCGAGGTTGCCCGTCACCTGCGAAAGCTTGGATGTACTCGTCGAAAAGCCTCGACAACTTTCGAGAGGAAGCAAAATAAGTGCCCTGATCCACAGAGTAGATCATGTGTCCGTCGTCAGACGACGTCTTTGCCCGGCTCCCTCGGAGGGAGGGCGCCAGCGCCAAGAGCGCGGTCAAGCCGATGACGACGCCGGCGGACATCAGCCGACCCACTTGTGCATCATCGGGTCGTCTTGGCTCCAGCCGCGGTAGCCCTCATCGAAGCCCAGGTCTTCACGCCGAAGCAAGGAGGCCATGTGAGGGTTGACGACCCACGCCTCGAGCATGATGGGGTGGCCCCGCTCTGCAGCGAGCTCGCTCGTGCTCTCCTCGAGGGCGCGGACCAGCTCATAGCCAATGAGCTTACGCTGATGGTCCGGGGAGACGGCCACCGTAAAGCGCCGCTTTGGCTCATCACCATCGTCTTCATCGGACGCGAAGAGCGCCCCGATCACTTGATCTCGGCCCCTCACGGCCACGAAGACCAACGACTCCTCAGGGGACGCCTTGATGTTGACCTCATCGAGGAGATCGAGGGCCTCGTTCTCGTACTCGTCAAGCCCGCCCTCGCCCTCGCTGGGCAAGATCTTGTACTGGACGGTCTTCCTTGAGCCCGAGGGGGCTGATCGGCGAACGAAGCCCGCGGCAGCGAGGGCGGCGACAGCGGTCAAGGCGAGGCGGGCGGACATCGGCGCTCCAGGTCAGGCACGATAGCACAGGGGAGGCGCAGTCGCTGATATGCGATTCGGTTGACGATGACGAGGCCTGGTGTTAGAGAGGCGCGCGCAGCGGCGCACGGAGGCGACATGGGCAGCATCGACGGACGAGGCAAGATCAGCCCCACACGGCTGAACATCAGCGGAGAAAACCAGCCCTCAAGGCCTGAGATTGAGGAGATGCTGGGGGATCACGCCCTGGACTTCGAGAAGTCCCGACGCATGAAGAGCACCGAGGACCGCTACTGCGGCTGGGTGACCAGCGCGCAGCTGGACACCAACGACTTCTCGGACCGAGACGCCTGGGATTACGGCAGCACGTCTGTCTTCTACTTCCGAGAGGACCGGAAGGTAGTGGACGCGTCGAACAAGAAGCGCCTGATCAACCAAAGGATCAAGCTCTGGCTGGCCGAGAACGGTCGCCAGCGCGCGCCGGCGACGGTCAAGCAAGACATCAAGGACAGCGTTGACGCCGAGCTGACGGCGTCCGCCCCCATCCGCGCCAAGATCGTGCAGGTGGCGATCCAGTGGGATGAGCAGTGGGCTGTGGTCCTCAGTCAGAGCGACGAGGTCGTGGACACCATCATCAAGCTGCTGAACACGACGTTTGGCGAGACGGACATCCGGTTCAGCCGCACGCAGGCTGAAGACGTGCTTGGGGAAAAGGCGGAGCAAGACTTCGGCTTGCTCCTCCTCAACAAGCTCTGGAACAAGCTCGACCAAGAGAAGGCCCTCGAGATCGGGGACTTCGAGTTCAGCCTGGGGAACAACGCCATGCTCTCGTCGGAGGGCGGGACCACCACCATCAAGGGCGGCATCAAGCGAGAGGAGATCGAGGCCGCCTCGACGGAGGGCAAGCGGCTCCAAAACCTGGGGATCGCCTTCGGTCGAAACGAGAACAACTATGAGCTGACGGTCCTCTCAGACCTGAAGATCAAGGACCTCGTGAGGCCGCCCATGGTGAGCGAGCAAGACGGCGGCAGCGTGCTGCTCGGCATGAGCATGTACGACGAGGCCTATCAAGCCATCAAGGCCATCGCGTCTTGGGCTCGTGAAGCGTGACGCCTGCGCGCGCCATGGGTGCCCCCATCTTCTGCCTCGGGGTCGATCCGGGGCGAGAGGCGGGGGTCGCGCTCGTCGAGCTGCGGCCCACGCCGGGCAAAGCGCCCTACCCAGTCCTGCTGGGCGCCTGGGGCGTGTATGGCGCGAACGACAAGCTCTGGTGGTCTCGGGCGCGCGCGGCCGCCGAGGAGGCCAGCGCGAGCCTTGGAGAGGCTGTACCCAAGATCGCCTTCCTCGAGCAGATCCCCGTGACCTTCAGGTCTGGCTCCATCCCTGGGGTGCATCGAGGACACGCAGCCTGGGCGGGCCTGGGGAAGCGGTGGGGCGCCTGGCAAGCGACCCTGTTCGCTGCGGGCTGGGAGGTGCGGAGCATCGAGCAGAAGGTGTGGGTGGAGACGTGCAAGGTCGCAGCGTCGAAGGAGAAGGCGGGAGGGCCAGAGGGGCGCGGCCGAGAGGCCTCAGCGCTCATCGCCGGCGCGCGCGCCGCGCTGGACAAGATCGGGGCAGGCAAGCTCAAGGGGGACGTCGCAGAGTCCATGCTCATCGGCCTCGCTGGAGCGTGTATGCTCCGGCGAGAGCTTGACGAGAGCAGGCCATCTGCGACAAGGTGAGACCATGAGCCGGCACACATTCCACATGTTCCACGGGTCTCACCGGTGGCAAGGCCCGCCGCAGATCGTGCCGTTGAGGAAAGGGCACGCCGAGCACGGGCCCGGGGTGTACTTCACGACAGCCAAGGAGACCGCGGCCCGATACGCGAAGGGAGGCGGGAAGATCGGCCTCTTCACCATCGCGGCCCCCCGGGCCTGGGCGCACGAGGTCAAGGTTGACCTCGAAGAAGCAAAGAGGATCACGAACCAGGTCTTGAAGGGCGCGAAGAAGAAGGACGTCATCCTGTGGCTGGAGAAGAGGCCTCAGAACATCAGCGGGGAGACGCTGATCAACCTGTTCGTCAACAGGGACGCAGCCCATGGCGAGCCTGGGGTGGCCCTGGCCTCCTTCCTCGTGGACCGGGGCATGGACGCCACCAAGGTCATGCAGTCAGGCGAGACATGGATCGTCGTGCTCAACCCGAGCATCATCCTGAGCAGACGGGATGCGACGTCGGGAGACCCCTGGGACCTTGATCGATCTGCGATCAAATCCATGCAAGAGCTTGCCACAGACGTTGATGTCGGATAAGATGAAGTCCCGCGGGGCAGCGACCGCCTCCCGCTCGCCCCGAAGTCACGGTCGAGCCCGCCTCTATCGACCGTGGCCCGCCCCCGCCGGAAAGCTCCGGCGGGGGCTTGGTCTATGCGAAGGGCGACGTCAGCGCTGGTTCATCGCGGCGATCATCCGCATGCCCGCCGGGGGCTGCAGGGCGCCGGTCAAGGCGATCCTCACCTGGGCCGGGTGACCGCGGAGGTAGTCCGCGAGGCTGGTCCAGTCCATCCGGTCGGCAGGAGAGGTCGCCGCGAAAGCCGCCTCCCGCGCGATGTCCGCGGCCTCCGCGAAGGCCACCTCGAGGGCTGGGAGCTGACGCCTGATCGCGTCTCGAACCACAGCGGGGAGCGTCGGGAGGGTGCGGAACATCGAGTCGTCCAGGTTGCGCTCGACGAGGCCAGTGATGGCCGAGACGGTCAGGCGCCCGCCGCAGATCTTCCGAAGGTCAGCCATGGCTGCCGCATACATCTGCGGCGCTGCCGGGTTGGGCGGGCCCAAGATCGGGGCGAAGGCCCGGTTGAACCGCTGGGCGATCAGGGCGTCGACCCGACGAGGGTCGACGTTGACCGCCTGATCGAAGGGCATCCCCGCCAACACATCTCCGCCCGAGAACAGGCGACGCGCCAGCTCAAGGTCTGGGAGCTCCGCCTCGGCGCGCTCCTGCGCTCGTCGACCCAGCTGCATCTGCGCGGCCGGGCGATGGGGATCGAAAGACACGCCATCGTCACCGACGATGTCCGTGTCGTTGCGGCCGCCGCGCCGGCGAGAAGTCTCCGCCACCACCGCGATCACCGCCAGCGCGCCCAGGGCGAGGTGCGCGCCGTTGTCAGGCTTCACAGCTGCTCCAAGGCGGCCCTGCGGCCAGGACCGGGGAGACGGCCGGAGAGCGCCTGGCGGATGCGAGCAGGAGCCTCCGAGAAGTATTCGTAGAGCTCCATCCAGCTCCGGCGATCCTCGGGGTCATGGGCGTAGCGGGCCGCCCGGCGGGCGATGTCTGCCGCGCGACCCGCGCGCTCCTCGATCTCAGGCAGCATGTGCTGCAAGGAGGACCGAGGCATCTGCGCGATGCGCGCGATGAGGACGTCGTTGCCCACCATGACGCCCACCAAAGCGTTCGCGGTCATGCGGCCACCGCTGATCCTCCGGAGATCGCTTGCGGCGCGCTCGTAAAACTGTGAGATCTGCGGGGGGATCGGGCCGAAGAGCGGGGCGATCTCCTGGGTGATGAGGCCGTCGATGCGCCGAGGATCGGCGTTGACAGCCTCCTCGAAGGAGAGGCCGTCGAGCATGTCTCCGCCGAAGTAGGCGCGGCGAGCGAGCTGCGGGTCGGGCAGGGCCGCCTGGGCCCGCGCCTGGGCGGCGTGGCGCGTCTGGAGCTGAGCCCCGGCGGCGCGGGGACGCTGAGGCAACGCATAGGGATCGTAGTCGACGATCTGCGCCTCAATCGCGTCGTCGTCATCGTTGCTGCTACCCCTGCGCCTGCGGGAGATCTCGGCTGCAGCGGCAACAACAGCCAACACGCCGAGGGTCAAGACTGCACCATCATCACGCTTCATGTTCAACTCCAGGATGGGTGCGCTATAGTACCCCGAAGAGGACGCGGTCGTCACGCGGCAACAGAGATCGCGCCACCCGCACATCCGCGGCGAGCGCGGCGCGCATGACAACCACGCTGGATCGATACGATGAACAGCGAGATCAAAGCTAAAAAGCCAAGGATGAAAGGTCGGCTCATCATCAACATGATCGACGACCCAGAGAGCGTTGAGCCGAAGGTGATCTTGGAAGCCGAGGGAGAGGTCTTGGCGATTGACGCGCTGATCGGTTTCGGCAAGGTCTTGGACCGCGTGATCAACGGGCCAGTCCAGACCGGAGCCCGGGAGGCTTGGCGACGCGCCGGAGAAGACTTCGATCAAGGGGTGCGCGCGGGCACCGATGCGCTGGCCGGAGCTCCCGACGTTCACCAGCGGTCCAACCGACAAGCAGGCCTCCTCCGCGCGGTGATTGACGACATCTTGAAGTCCAGCGATGCGACCTTCGTCATCGTGGGGAGGAACCATGTGGATTCGTGAGATCTCAGACGTGGAGATGGACATGCTCGGGGCTGGGCCGGGGCAGCCCAAGGAGGAGCCGAGCAGCTCGAGCGCGCCAGGCCAAGCAAAGGGGGGCGGAGACAAGCTGCAGACCCTGCAAGGATCTGGTCGCATCGAGGGGCTCGGCAAGAACGAGGTCCAGTCCAAGGAGTTCAAGACCGCGCTCAAGAGCGGCGGGGACGCGTTCTTGGCGCGGCTCACGCCGGCCCAGATGAAGGTCATCACGTCAGATCCTGACCTGATCTTGGACGACGAGCTCATCGAGCCAGCCAAGGACTCCGAAGAGGGGATCAAGAGGGCGCTCGGGGGGTTCAAGTCCATCAGAACGAAGATCGCGATGCTCCAGGTCGCGTATGACTTCTTGGAGGGCATGGGCAAGATCGACGCCAAGAATTTCCAAGATGCAGGCAAGCGGAGGGGCGGGAAGGTTGACAAGAAGGCGATCAAGAAGGCCTCGGCAGATGTCGCGGGCGCTGTGGCGTGGAAGGCGGCCGTCACGGCGTTCCCCATCTTGGCCATCGTCAAGGG
>JACCDW010801250.1_pt1 | contig 21346 bp, 16 predicted proteins | sample 7449781 | NCBI WGS metagenome assembly JACCDW01 (sample SAMN15323449, study PRJNA562643) | freshwater metagenome | isolation source: river surface water | place: USA:Blue River Watershed | collected 2017-08-18
AATCGCTTTGCAGTCCAACGAAGCTCTGTCGTCCGAAAGGCAGCCCGGTATCCGTGCCACTTGGGCTAGCTTGGTTGAAGCCACCGCTGTCTGCTTTGATTCCGGTTTCGAGAACGAACAGTGCTTTTACACCGTCTCCAAGGTTTTCCGTACCTTTGAAACCAAGACGCGTACCCGACTGCACGCCGCTGGTCAGTTTGTTGACCGGAGTGGCTTTGGTGGTTGCGGTCGGGACCCCTCCGCTTTCAGCCACAAATCCCATATCCACCACACCATAAATCTCTACCGCCGACTGTGCATGTGCAACGCCGGTAAATGCGCCGGACAACGCCAGCGCAGTGAATAGCTTTTTCATTTTTCGCATCCCCAAATCAAAGTTTTATTGAGAATCCGCACGGGTCGGATGGATCAACAATAATTTCTAAAATGAAAACGCCAGCAAGATCGGCGACTTGCAGATAAGTCCTTTGGACAAAATGAATTCGCGATGAACTTGTTGTTGTTTTATTCACACTGTTCGCCGTTGACGCTGCTATCCCTCAAAGCGCAAAGTTAAGTTTTAAATTTGATAACACCGGCGAGCCTCTCAGATAAGTTGGCAGTTCGGGGATTCGGTCAGCTAAACAGGGGTCGCAAGGCTTCCGTTCATAGCCAGAGACTGACCTGACTGCACAGGGCTTCGATGCATCCGCTACGCCGGCCTGATCCCATGGCGAATCGTGAGGAATTACTGATCATCCGTGCAGCGCGTTCGGGCGTAGCGTCTGCACAACTCGCTCTCGGAAAGCGTTATTTGTTCGGCGGCTCAGGGCTTCCCCAAAGCCATGCCACCGCCCTGCACTGGCTGGAAAAGGCAGCGGAGAACAATCAGCCGGATGCATGGATGCTGATAGGAGCGCACGTACCGTTTGAGATCGTTTGCCAGACAGACAATCCGCTCAGGGTGGCGTTCTGGTACGAGCGTGCATTTGATGGCGGCATTCCGAAAGCCGGACTGGTGCTCGCGATGCTGGTGTTCGCTCGCTGGAATCAGGCGGATCACTCACTGCAACACAAGGCGATGCGGGCGTTGCAGGCGGCAGCAGAGGCTGGCTTGTCCGATGCCCAGTGGTTGCTCTCACAGCATTTGGGAATTCATGTTGTCGTCGGCACGATCCCGGCAAGCACGCAGGCTGCAGCGGAGAGTCAGCAGCTCAACGCGGCGATCGAATGGGCTACCCGCGCGGCAAAAGGCGGCGTGCACGAAGCGCAGCGCGCGCTGGCCGAGTGTGCGTGGGCGGCGAAAGATCATCTTAAATTCCTTTTCTGGGCGCTACCTCTCGCGCAGGAGATCGACCGTCGCCTCGTTGCGCATCCCGGCCGCAAAACGAATAGCTCCGCATATGAATTTGACTTGCTTGGCCGCTGTGCGCAGGCGCTTCTGGCGACGTCGGACCCCAACAGCAGACTGATAGAAAAATATCTGCGTTCAGCCGCAGAAGGTGGGCACAGCAGCGCGCAGCTATCGTATGGTTTGTGGATAGCCAGAATGGACAAGAACGGCAACCGAATTGCAGCCATACCCGGCGTTGCGCACTACAAGAAGGCAATACGATGGCTATCGCTGGCAGGTGAGCAAGGTGAAGCGAATGCCTGGTATGCGATGTCGAGAATTTTTCTGAAGCCGGAGTTCTCGCGCAGAAGCGTGGCCGAGGCCAGACGTTACCTTGAGCTTGCTGCGACGGGCGGACACATACGCGCGCAGGTCGAGCTTGGCGTCGTGGCATGGCGCAACCGACGCCTCGACCCGCGTTCCGATATCAAAGCAGTGTATTGGCTGCTGAAAGCCGCCGGACAGGGCGATATCGAAGCGAAACAACTGCTTGACCGGATTGTGCCTCCGGTACGCAAGGCCGAGTGGGCGAATCTTGCGCGAGCAACATTCACCCGCGATATGTCGAACCAGTATCCATTCCTTGCAGCAAGGATCGAGCTTGGGTTCTGGTTCGGACTGACTCGCGCCGAAGCGCTGCTGGTCGATGTCCAGGCGGCTGACCATGGCCATTGTCTTGAGATCGACATACGCCACGAGCATCCACGCAGTCGTCGGAGACTGATACCTGTGCTGACGGGGGAACAAAGGCAGGCGCTTGATCGCGCCGCGCGAGTGTTCGATACCGTGGATGGATCACCGGTAGGCGCAGAGGGAAATTACCGTCAACGTTTATATCGTTTCAGGAGCCTGATGAGCGGGCACACCGAGCACACACGCTTGTCAGCCTGACGGATGCACAAGATCACAGCGCGAAGCTCGCCGCTGGAGGGGCAGGCGACGCTCAGATATCGATGCTTCCCTCAAACACGCTGATTGCAGGGCCTGTCAGCAACACCGGCGATGTGCCTCCTGCCCAGGCGATCGACAATTCCCCCCCTCGCGTGGATACCGCGACGGGCGAGTCGAGCAAGCCGCGCAGGATGCCGGACACCACCGCAGCACAGGCGCCTGTACCACAGGACAAGGTCTCGCCGGCCCCACGCTCGAATACCCGAAGGCGGACATGTTGACGATCAACGATCTGCATGAACCCGGCATTGACGCGTTTTGGGAATCTCGGATGGCACTCAATCACCGGGCCGTCGGTCTCAACAGCTGCGTTCTCCACGTTATCCACGATCTGCACCGCATGCGGATTACCCATTGAAACTGCAACAATCTGCGTGGTCTTGCGATTGACCTCCAGCGGCCACACCGCCGCCAACTGCTCGTAAGACGCATGCAGACCTGCGGAGTCGAAAGGAATTTTTTCTGTTTCAAGTACCGGCGCGCCCATGTCCACCGTAATCCGTCCGTCATCCTCAAGCCGCGGTGCGATTACACCTGACATGGTTTCGACCCGAATCTCTCGCTGTTCAGTCAATCCTTTGTCGACGACAAATTTCACAAAGGCGCGAGCACCATTTCCGCACTGCTCGACCTCGCCGCCATCGGCATTGAAGATACGATAGCGAAAATCTACGTCGCGATTACCCGGCTTTTCGACGACCAGGATCTGATCTGCACCTATGCCAAAGCGTCGATCGGCGATGGCACGCCATTGGTCTGCAGTCAGGTTGACTGACTGGTTGATTGCATCGATCACCACGAAATCATTTCCAGCGCCGTGCATTTTTGTAAATTTGAGTTTCATGCGAAAGGAAGTTGTCCGGTAGAGGTTGTGATGTCATCTGCAACAAGGTAGCGTGAACACCGCGCTGCGGTGTTCGGTGCAATGCAGCCGATCTGAGTCACTTCGGGTAATCATACAGTCGCGGCATGCCCTCGGGCCGGGTCTTGAAGCGCTTGTGAGACCAGAAGTATTCTGCTGGCGCTTCCCTGATTCTCTCTTCGATGAACGCATTCATTCGTTGTGTCGCTTCCTCAATGTCCGTGCCAGGATAGTTGTCCCAAGGCGGGTAGAAGCGTACCTCCCAGCCGCGATAGCCGGGAAGGAACCGCGTGATTACGGGTATCACCTGACCTTCCGTTGCCCCCGCCAGTCTGGCAGGCGCTGTCAGCGTGGCGGCAGGTACGCCAAAGAAAGGGACGAAGACTGATTCTTTTCGCCCAAAATCCATGTCTGGCAGCATCAGAAACGGGCGACCGCTGCGCATTGCGCGGATGATGGGCTTGATGCCTGCCTCGCGCGCCAGCAGATTTCGTTCATCGGTGGTGAAGCGCAGCCTGCCCTTGCGCAGTGCTTCGTCGAATATTTCATTGCGCTGACGCGTGTAGATCGAGCACGCCGGCCCGGCCATCGTGATTGCTACGCCAGCGACTTCGAGACAAACGAAATGGGGGCACAGGAAAATGGTCGGCCGCTCCTGTGCAGCTTTGGTCGGTACTGAGGGCGTAACCTTGATCAGTCGCCTCAGTCGCCACACAGGTGCCCACCAAAGAATTGCTCGCTCCAGCACACTGCGGGCATAGCCCTGAAAATGGGCGCGCGCGATATCCCTGCGCTGCGGCTCGGTCATCTTGGGAAAGCACAGCCGGAGGTTGGTCAGTGCGATGTCGCGCCGGGTCCGGACGATCATGAACAGCAGACTGCCGATCAGCTTGCCCAGCCTGCCCAGGATCGGAAGCGGCAGCCAGTGTAGAAGCCACATCAGGCCCAGCAGCAATCGCATGCTCATTCCTGTGCTCCTGGCAATGGTGGTCTGCCCTTGTAGCGGTTATAGCTCCAAAAGTATTGCGAAGGGCACTGAGCGATCAGTGACTCCATTGCCGCATTGATGGTGCGCGCCTGTTCTGCAGGCGTGCCAGAGAGCTCGTGCGCGAAAGGTACGAAATGCACTGCATAGCCGGCTCCGTGGGGCAGGCGCTGTGCATAAGACAGTACGAGCGGCGCGCCGCTCATTTGGGCGAGTTTTGCGGGCAAGGTCATTGTATAGGCCAGTTTGCCAAAAAAATTTGCCCAGACGCCTTCACCGTTGCCAGGTACCTGATCGGGCAGCAGCCCAATGCAGCCACCATCACGCAAGGTGCGCAATAACACCCGCACTCCGGCCAACGTAGCGGGCGCCAGATTCAGGCCGCCGCGTCCACGTGCCTGCTCAAGGAGCGGTTGCAGCATCGCCATACGCGGCGGGCGATACAGCGCAGTGAGCGGCGTCCGACTCGCGATGACTTGTGCAATGATCTCAAAGCAGCCCAGATGCGGCGTCAGGAAGATCACCCCTCTGCCCTCATCAATGGCCTGCTGTGCGACCTGCCAGTCATGTACTTGTACCGAACCCAGCACGCGTGCGGGAGTGCCGCACCAGATAAAGGGCAATTCAAGCAGGCCTTTGCCAGCTTCTGCAATCGCCTGACGTCGAGCGTCAACGAAACCGGCGCGCTTGAGATGAGCCCCCATGCGCTGCCGGTAAGCAGGTGAACATAGATAGACGAGCCAGCCTGAGGCCGAGCCGATCGCATGCATCAGCGGCAGAGGCACCCAGGAGAGAATCTGGAAAAGTCGGAGCAGCATCCGGAGAAGAGAGGGGGGTTTTGCTGAATTCTGGCAAGACGCGTAAAATAGCACGAAGTTTTCACCGCCGAGTTAATCAGACAACTTGCGAGGCGGTCTACAAATTTCGCTAAAGCGTCGCAGGCTCACTGGGTTGACCGCGACAGGTTGTCAATCTTTTTTTGGGGAGCTTGTGCATGTCAAACGAATACCTGTTCACGTCCGAGTCAGTGTCCGAAGGCCATCCGGACAAAGTCGCCGACCAAATTTCCGATGCGATTCTTGATGCGATCCTAGAGCAGGATCCGCGCGCGCGCGTCGCCGCAGAGACACTCTGCAATACGGGTCTGGTCGTGCTGGCTGGCGAGATCACGACGACGGCGAACGTGGATTACATCAAGGTAGCCCGCGAGACACTCAAAGGAATCGGTTACGACAACACCGACTTCGGCATCGATTACCGAGGCTGCGCGGTCATGGTCTGCTATGACAAGCAGTCGCCCGACATCGCGCAAGGTGTGGACGAAGGCAAGGGCATCGACCTCGATCAAGGCGCGGGCGATCAGGGTCTGATGTTTGGTTATGCGTGCAACGAGACTCCTGAGCTGATGCCCGCCGCGATCTACTACTCGCACCGCATCGTCGAGCGCCAGTCACAGCTGCGCAAGGATGGCCGTCTGCCCTGGCTGCGACCAGACGCAAAATCACAGGTGACGCTCAAGTATGTCGATGGCAAGCCGGTCGCGATCGACACCATCGTGCTCTCGACCCAGCACGCGCCCGAGATGGATCACAAACAGATCGAAGAAGCCGCGATTGAACAGATCATCAAGCCAGTCGTACCAAAAGAATGGCTGAAGAACACCCGCTATCTGGTCAATCCGACTGGCCGCTTCGTGATCGGCGGCCCCCAGGGTGATTGTGGTCTCACCGGGCGTAAGATCATTGTTGACACCTACGGCGGTGCAGCGCCGCATGGTGGCGGCGCATTCTCCGGTAAGGACCCGTCAAAAGTTGACCGCTCGGCAGCGTACGCTGGCCGCTATGTGGCGAAGAATATCGTCGCCGCCGGCCTTGCCGAAAAATGCCAGATCCAGATCTCTTACGCGATCGGTATTGCCAAACCGACTTCGGTAATGGTGACTACCTTCGGCACCGGCAAGATCAGCGATGAAAAGATCGAAGCGCTTGTTCGCGAGCATTTCGATTTGCGTCCGAAAGGCATCGTGCAGATGCTTGACCTGCTGCGCCCGATCTATCGCAAGAGCGCCGCCTACGGTCACTTCGGCCGTGAAGAGCCCGAGTTCAGCTGGGAGCGTACCGACAAGGCCGCCGCGCTGAAGGCGGCTGCCGGTCTCTGATTCGCACACGGGTAACGACACGACGGGCAGGTTTGCATGGCAGGCCGGCCCGTTTTTCATTTCGTTGAACTGAACCCGATTTACCTCTCATTCTCTGTCTGAGAAAAATTTTTCTGCTGCTAGAGTCGCACGCGTCTATCAGTTTTTGATGTGGCGGAAAAATTTTCATGTGTACCAGTCTTTTGCGACCCAGCCCGCGCGCGCTGTTTGTGTCCGCACTGACCCTCCTGTTCTTTCTCAGCACTCCTTCGCGGTCGCAATCCCCAGAACCGCGCCTCAAAGCAGGTTTGCCATCGGGTGCGACCGCCAGTGCATCATCCGCATCGCCCCCAGTTGCACAGGTTGGCCGGCTGATCATCAAGCTGCATCCAACGCGCGGCCGCAAGCTCGGCGCACAACTCGCCCATCAGGAACATGGCCGTCTGTCAGCGCTTGCCAGCGAGTCCCTGAGCGTGGAACGCTCTCTTTCCGGGGATTCCCATCTGCTGCGTTTGGCAGAGTCTCTGAACATGGATGAAGCGCGCGCATTGTCGGCCCGGCTGCGCGCCAGCGGCGAAGTCGAGTCGGCTGAACCGGACTTGCTGATGCAGGCCCATGCCATCTCCCCCTTCAGCATGGCGCCGAACGATCCCGCGTATGCGGGCTCACCCGGGCAGTGGCACTACATGGCGCCGACCGCTTTGAATGCCGGCGGTGCCGACTTGCCCGCCGCATGGGATCTCACCCTGGGTAGTGGCAATGTCACCGTTGCCGTGCTCGACACAGGGTACCGACCGCATGTCGATTTGCAGGCAATGCTGCCGGGATATGACTTCGTTAGCGTCGCCAGTATGAGTAATGACGGCAATGGTCGCGATGCCGATGCGCGTGATCCGGGCGATCATGTGGCGGCCAATGAGTGTGGCAGTGGGGCTTCGGCTGCCCGCTCCAGCTGGCACGGCACACATGTCATCGGCACGATTGCCGCGCTGATGAACAATGGGCTTTATGGCACGGGTGTCGCGCCTAATGTCCGGCTGCTGCCCGTGCGCGTGCTGGGCAAGTGCGGCGGCTATACCTCTGACATCGTGGATGGCATCCGCTGGGCCGCCGGTCTGGAGGTGCCCGGTGTAGCGAAAAATCTTTATCCAGCGCGCATCATCAATCTCAGCTTGGGGAGTGCGGGTAGCTGTTCCGCTGCTTTCCAGAACGCGATCAACGATGCCAATGCAGCAGGCGCCATCGTCGTGGTGTCCAACGGCAATGGTGGCTACGACAGCGTGAACCAGCCAGCGAACTGCAATGGCGCGCTGGCGGTCACTGCGCACAGTATTGACGGCGACAATGCCGACTACGCCAACATTGGCGTGCACACGGTGATCAGTGCACCTGGCGGTGGCTGTGGCACGCTGACGTCAGGTTGCACGCCGGGCATGAGCGTTAATGGTCCGGCTGTTTACTCATTAGGGAATACCGGCGTCAGCCTGCCGGCAAATGACACCTACGCGCTCAAGCGCGGTACCAGCATGGCCACGGCCCATGTGTCTGGCACGATTGCGCTGATGCTCTCGATGAACCCTTCGATGTCGAGAAACGAGGTGATCTCCATACTGCGGTCATCGGCGCGGGCCTTCCCGGCTTCCAGTGCTTGCGCTCGGGCCGACAATCAGGGACTGTGCGGCGCGGGAATGCTAGATGCGCAGGCGGCACTTCGGTCGGTCGCGCCGGTGATCGGGCTGGCGCGAACTTCTCAGGTCGCCTCGCCCGGTGCCCTGGTTGCGCTGGATGCCAGCGCCAGTTCGCCCGGCGGCCACCCGATTATCAGCTATACGTGGCGCGCAGCTGCGTCGAATCCCTCGGCAGTCACGCTGCTGAATGCGAGTTCACCGAATGCCAGTTTCATCGCGCCTGCGCGAGGCACGTACCAGTTCACGCTGACCGTCACCGACGATCGTGGCGCTGCCAGCACCTCGGGCGCCAGTGTGCGAGTCAACAGCGTGCCTGTGCTGCAGGCGATCGCCAATCCCACAGTGCGGGCCGGCGGCTCATTGAAACTGATAGTCAAAGTGACCGATGCCGATGGTGACAAACCCGTGTTTCATCCGCTGGCCCTGCCGCCGGGTGCGAGCCTGAGTACGGCGGGCGTGTTCAGCTGGCCGTATGCGGTGCCCGCGGGCAGCTACGATGTCAGCATCGCCGCCAGTGACCATGATGGCAGCAGCGTGCCGCTGAATTTTTCGATCTCTGTGACTGCGGTGACCGCCGCCAGTGTGGCGAGCGGCGGCTCAGGAGGCGGCGGCGCTTTTGGCGATGAATGCCTATGGCTGGCGGCAGGCTGGTTGCTGATCCGCCGGCAACGCCATGCAAAAAAATCCTGCAAGCACGCAGACGCATCATGATTCACCGTATCTCATGGCGCTGATCTGGCGTTCATGGGACCGTCGCTCGGCGCCTGCCATGCTGATCGTGATCGTCGTTGCGCTGTCGCTTCTGGCTGGCTTTTCTTCTACGAATGCGCTCGTCTGGCGGAGAGCCGCGCTGAACGAGGGCGACTACTGGCGACTGCTCAGCGCGCATCTCGTTCATTTGAGTCCTCGGCATCTGCTAATGAACTTACTCGCTTTGTGGTTGGTGAGTGAGCTGACCTGTAAAACACTGAGCAGCGCGCAGTGGATATCGCTCGCGATGATGAGCGCGTTCGGCATCAGTCTGTCGTTATGGCTTCTGCAGCCTCAGTTGCAGTGGTATGCAGGGCTGTCTGGTGTGCTGCACGGGCTGTGGTCCGGTGGTGCGGCTTACCGATATATCATTGAACGAAAAAAATTTTTCCTGCTCGCCTTGCTTGCGCTGTTTGTCCGTTTGATGATCGGCGCTCAAGCCAGCAACGAGTTTCCGGTGATAGCGGTGGCTCACTGGTACGGCGCGTGCAGCGGTTTGCTGTGGCTCGCATTGACGCAGGTGCATGAACGTCTTCACGTTTTCGATTACAATGCGCGCTGCTGAGGAGCGTTGCGACAGGGTTCACGCCCTGCCAGGCTTGGCAAATCATCATGCAACGGCGCTCACGTTACTTTTTTCCAAGGAAAGGAGGGCGTGATGAGCGCCGTACTCAAACCCGCAAGTTCCCACGACTACCACGTTGCTGATATCAGTCTCGCCGACTGGGGCAACAAAGAAATCCGTATTGCCGAAACCGAAATGCCTGGCTTGATGGCCATCCGTGAAGAATACGCGGCCAAGCAGCCTCTGAAAGGTGCGCGCATTACCGGTTCGCTGCACATGACTATCCAGACCGCTGTGCTGATCCAGACGCTCGAAGCGCTGGGCGCAAAAGTGCGCTGGGCTTCGTGCAATATTTACTCGACCCAGGATCATGCTGCGGCCGCGATTGCTGCCAGTGGCACGCCGGTATTCGCTTACAAAGGCGAGACGTTGGACGAGTACTGGGATTACACCCATCGTATTTTCGAATGGTCGGATGGTGGCTACTCGAACATGATTCTCGATGACGGCGGCGATGCCACGCTGCTGCTGCATCTGGGCTCACGCGCGGAGAAAGATCTCAGCGTGCTGAGCAACCCGGATTCCGAAGAGGCAGTTTCTCTGTTCAATTCGATCAAGAAAAAGCTCGCGACGGACAAGACCTGGTACTCGACCCGCCTGGCTCAAATCAAGGGCGTGACCGAAGAGACTACCACCGGCGTGCACCGCTTGTACCAGATGCACAAGGAAGGCAAGCTGGCCTTCCCGGCGATCAATGTGAATGACTCGGTCACCAAGTCCAAGTTCGACAATCTGTATGGTTGCCGCGAGTCGCTGGTCGATGGCATCAAGCGCGCGACTGACGTCATGATCGCTGGCAAGATCGCCGTGGTCGCTGGTTATGGCGACGTCGGCAAAGGTTCGGCGCAGGCGCTGCGTGCCCTATCCGCACAAGTCTGGGTCACCGAGATTGATCCGATCTGCGCGCTGCAGGCGGCGATGGAAGGCTACCGCGTCGTGACGATGGACTATGCGGCCGAGCACGCTGACATCTTCGTCACCGCGACTGGTAACTATCATGTGATCACGCATGAGCACATGAAGAAAATGAAAGATCAGGCCATCGTCTGCAACATCGGCCACTTCGACAATGAAATCGAAGTCGCTGCGATCAAGCAGTACAAGTGGGAAAACATCAAGCCTCAGGTCGACCACGTGATCTTCCCGGATGGCAAGCGCATCATCCTGCTCGCAGAAGGCCGTCTGGTGAATCTCGGTTGCGGCACCGGCCATCCGTCCTATGTGATGAGCTCGTCGTTTGCCAACCAGACCATCGCCCAGATCGAGCTGTACTGCAACACCGCAGCCTATCCGGTGGGCGTGTACACGCTGCCCAAGCATCTGGATGAAAAAGTCGCTGTGCTGCAACTTAAGAAGCTCAATGCACAGTTGACCGTGCTCAGCGATGAGCAGGCGGCTTACATCGGCGTCAAGAAAGAAGGTCCGTACAAGCCGGAGCACTACCGCTACTAATCACGCGTTGATTATGTGATTGTTCGCGGTTCACCGGTCATGCGGCGCCTCGGCCTGTGAGAGGCCAAGCGCGCTGTATGACCGGGTCTCATGCCTGAAACTCTTCCATGCGCCTGCTGCTGATCTGGCTGATCAACACCCTTGCCCTATTCGCTATCCCGCAGCTGCTGGATTCGGTGAAGATCGACAGCTTTTCCACCGCCCTGCTCGCTTCACTGGTGCTTGGCTTGGTAAACACCTTGCTACGCCCGATCCTGATCTTGCTGACTCTGCCCGTCACTCTGCTGACGCTGGGTTTATTCATCTTCGTGATCAATGGCCTGATGTTCTGGGCAGCTGCGGATCTGGTGAAGGGATTTCAGGTCGATAATTTTGGCGCGGCCATGTTGGGCGCGCTCATCTACAGCATGCTCTCATGGGCGCTGTCCACGCTATTCCTCAGAAAATAAATGTCAGAAAAATTCTCTGCCTCCGCGACCCGATTCAGTGCGGAGTTCTTTCCTCCGAAGACGCCCGAGGGCGCCGAAAAACTGCGCGCGACACGCAAGATACTGGCAGCGCTGCAGCCGGAATATTTTTCCGTCACCTTCGGTGCCGGCGGCTCTACGCAGGCCGGCACGCGCGATACGGTCCTCGAGATGCACAAAGAAGGTCATGTGGCCGCACCTCACCTGTCTTGTATTGGCCGCTCGCGCGACGATCTGAGGGAGATACTCGCCGAATACAAGCAGGCGGGCATACGGCGACTGGTCGCGCTGCGCGGCGACTTGCCCAGTGGTTTTGGTGGTTCGGCGGGGGATTTCAGCCATGCCAATGAGCTGATCGAATTCATCCGCGCTGAAACCAGCAACTGGTTTCACATCGAAGCCGCCGCCTATCCGGAGATGCATCCGCAGGCAAAATCCCCACAGGATGACTTGCAGAACTTCGCACGCAAGATCAAAGCCGGTGCCGACTCGGCGATCACGCAGTATTTCTTTAATCCTGATGCGTATTTTCGTTTTGTTGATGAGGCGCGCAAGATCGGTATCGATGTGCCTATCGTTGCGGGCATCATGCCGATTACAAACTATACGCAGCTCGCCCGCTTTTCCGAGATGTGTGGTGCCGAGATACCGCGCTGGATACGACTCAAGCTGGCGAGCTTTGGCGACGACAGCGCCTCCATCCGTGCGTTTGGCCTTGATGTGGTGACAGGTTTGTGCGAGTGCCTGATCAAAGGTGGCGCGCCCGGGTTGCATTTTTATTCGCTGAACCAGACAGAGCCCACCCAGACGATCTGGAAGCGGCTGATCAGTCCGTGATGATCAGGTCCAGCGGGATGTCATGCGGGTCTGTAGTAAAGCGGACTCGCGTGCTCGCATAAGCAATGCCTAGCGCCGTGGGGCGGGGTGCAACCGCCAGTGTGCGGTCGAAATAGCCGCCGCCGAACCCCAGTCTGAACCCCTGATCATTGAAGCCCACGCAGGGCGCCAGCACGACATCCGGCGCGATCTGCGCATCTCTTGCGGTCGGTGCCTGCATGCCGCTCGCGTCACGGGAGAGCGACTCGCCTGGCAGCCAGCGCTGGTAGACCAGCGCCGTGTGTTTTTCTACAGCGACCGGCATCGCCAGCGTGATCCCGCGCGATGACAAGCTCTCGTATAGCGGCATCAATTCTGGTTCTCCCGCCATCGCCAGATATCCGCCGAGCGATCGCGGCTGATGCTCATCAATCCAAGACCACAATGCCGCCATGATTCGGGCGTCCGACTGCGCCTTCACATCCGCTGACATCGCGCGTCGTGCTGCAATCAGCTGCCGGCGCAAATCCGCTTTGACAGTTGGGTTATCCATCACAGCTTGTCCGTCGCAAAAATAGACTTGGGTTGATGTATTCAATCATTTACTGCATGGTATTCTAAAGAGAACCTCTTCTCTCAGAATGTTGAAAGTTTTGATGATCTGCAAAAGCTGTAAATCATGGATGGGCGGACTATTGTTGTCTGCGTCGGTCATACTCGTCCCATCGCCAGCGATGACGGCCACGCCTAAACGGGCAGTCATGACGGTGAGCGCGGCCGACGCCGATTTCATCGCCTTGCGCGAAGCATCGCTGCGCGGTGATACCGGCGATGCAGGAAGACTCGCAGCACGTCTCGCCGACTACCCTATTCAATCCTATGTTGAATATTACCGGATGTATCCGCGCCTCGTCTCTACGCCCGAGGGCGAGATCCGCGGCTTTCTCAACCGTTACGACGGCACCGCGATCGCAGATCGACTCAGGAATGACTGGCTGCTGATGCTGGGCCGTGCGCGCGACTGGCGCGTGTTTGATGAACAGTATCCACTCTTCGTGCTAAACGATGATACGCAGGTCAAATGCTACGCACTCTCTTCGCGGGTAGCAAAAGGCGAGTACGTCGTCAAAGCCGCGCGAGAACTGCTGGTGCAGCCAAAGAATTATGGTGAGGCGTGTACCGATCTGATCAGCCGGCTATATCAAAACAAGCAATTCAACGAGACTGATCTCTGGCATCAGGTTCGTATCGCCGTTGAATATGGCAACTTCAGTGCGGCGCGTCGCATTGCTTACCAGCTCGATGTCAGCGAGCGGCAGCTGATGCCCGCGATTGACAAACCTGGCATCATCGTCGAGCGCGGCGCCGCAGGTTCGCGCGCGACAAAAGAATTATTCATCATCGCGCTGGGCCGGTTGGCAAAAGATCATCGCGACCGCGCCGAGCGGGCCTTGCACAAGGCGCTGTTCAGGCTAAGTCATGAAGAGCAGGCGCAGGCCTGGGCGCAGCTTGCGCTTCCTGCTTCGTTAGCCTTGTCGAAAGATGCGGTCAGTTTCTGGCGCAAGAGCTGGGATGCGACCTTGTCGCCGGATAGCTATCACTGGCGGGTGCGTGCCGCTTTGCGTGATGGAGATTGGCCAATGGCAGCAAGAGCGATTGACAGCATGCCCGCAGAAATGCAGAAGGAGGCTGTCTGGGTCTACTGGCGCGCACGGGCGCATCAGGCCGCACATCACACAGAGACTGCGAACAAGCTCTTGCAGAGCATCGCCATGCAGCACACTTTCTATGGCCTGCTGGCTGCTGAAGAGCTAGGACAAAAACTCGCCGTGCCACCGCGTCCGCAGCCACCAACTGCGGAAGAGATGGCTGAGGCCGCTGCGAACACAGGTTTTCGTCATTCGTTGAAATTCTTCGAGCTGGAGTTGCGTTTCGAAGGCAACCGCGAATGGAACTGGCAACTGCGCAAGCTGAACGAGCGACAACTGCTCGCCGCCGGCGAATTCGCCCGACAGAGCGAAGTGCTTGACCGTATGGTCACCACGGCTGATCGTGCGAAATCTGAAATTGATTTCAGTCAGCGTTTTCCGACACCGCATGACGACATCATGAATGCTGCCGTGCAGCCGCTGGGGCTGGACAAGGCATGGGTCTATGGTCTGATGCGTCAGGAGTCACGCTTCGTCAAAGCCGCGCGCTCGAATGTCGGCGCATCGGGACTCATGCAAATCATGCCAGCGACCGCTCATTATGTCGCACGCAAAATAGGCATGGCTGGATTTACGCTCAGCGGGCTGAATGACATTCGCACCAACATCACCCTGGGCACGCAGTACCTGAACATGGTGTTGGGCAGTCTGGGCGGTTCGCAGACACTCGCCACCGCAGCGTATAACGCCGGACCCAGTCGCCCTCGGCTGTGGCGCTCGACGCTTGACAAGCCTGTCGAAGGCGCGATCTTCGCCGAGACGATTCCCTTTTCCGAGACGCGAGGCTATGTGAAAAATGTGCTCGCGAATGCGACTTGCTATGCCGCGCTGTTCGATAGCAAAGCGCCTTCGCTGAAATCACGACTGGGCGTCGTATCGCCACGCGATGCGATGCTGAGCGAACTGGGTGATCTTCCTTGACAGGCAAGCGATGAAGCACGAATCCATCCTCGTCATTGGCGGCAGCGGCTTCATCGGTTCGCACATCGTCGCTGGATTGGTGGCGAGCGGCCGGCAGGTGATCGTGCCCACGCGCCGCCTCACGCGCGCGCGTCATCTGTGGGTACTACCGACCGTGCAAGTGGTCGAGGCTGACGTGTTCGAGCAGCAGGCGCTGAATCGGCTACTGGCGCAGGCCGATGCAGTGATCAATTTGGTCGGCGTCCTGCACTCGCGCCCGGGGCAACCCTGGGGGCCTGCATTCGAGCGCGCGCATGTCGAGCTGCCGCGACGTATCGTCACGGCCTGTCAGCGGCAGGCGGTGACACGCTGCTTGCACATGTGCGCCTTGGGTGCGGATAGCCACGGACCTTCGATGTATCAGCGCTCCAAGGCGGCGGGCGAACGCATCATGCTTGATGCGCCCGGTTTGCAAGTCACTAGTTTCCGGCCTTCCGTCGTGTTCGGTCCCGATGACAATTTTTTGAACATGTTCGCAAAGCTGCAGTCCCTGTTGCCTGTGCTGGTGCTGGGAGGATTGCACGCTAAATTTCAGCCAGTTTATGTAGGCGATGTTGCGCAAGCCTTCATCAATGCGCTCGACAATCCTGAGACCTATGGCAAGGTCTATGAACTCACCGGTCCGCGGGTGTACAGCATGAGAGAACTCCTGCACCTGACCGGCGTTTACAGCGGTCATCCGCGTCCGGTGATTGGTTTGCCCGATAGCTTTGCTCGAATTCAGGCTTTCTTCCTCGAACATCTCCCCGGCGGCCCGCTGATGAGCCGTGACAATCTTGATTCGATGAAATCCGATAACGTCGCCGGTAATCATTACCCTTCTCCTGCCGGCTGGCGACCGACGCCACTTGAAGCCGTCGCGCCCGACTATCTCGCCAGGCGCTGACGGCCATGTCGTTGCTCAAGACCTATGTCGTTGGTGGTGCAGTGCGCGATGCGCTACTCGGTCTACCGGTCAAGGATAAAGACTATGTGGTGGTGGGTGCGACACCCGACGACATGCGCGCTGCCGGCTTCACACCCGTCGGAAAAGACTTTCCCGTCTTTCTGCATCCAGACACGCATGAGGATTATGCGCTGGCGCGCACCGAGCGCAAGACCGCACCTGGCTATACCGGCTTTGCATTTCATGCAGCACCTGACGTCACGCTGGAGCAAGATCTGTTGCGACGTGATCTTACGATCAATGCGATTGCGCAGAGCGCTGACGGCACGCTGATCGATCCCTATGGCGGACAAAAAGATATCAAAGCCCGGATCTTTCGTCACGTATCTCCCGCCTTTACCGAAGATCCGGTGCGCATACTCCGCATCGCCCGCTTTGCTGCACGGTTTACCGATTTCAGTATTGCACCGGAGACGCGGGCGCTGATGCAGCAGATGGTGTCTTCAGGTGAGGTGGATGCGCTGGTGCCCGAGCGTGTATGGCAAGAGATTTCGCGCGGCTTGATGGAATCGAGGCCGTCGAGAATGTTCGAGGTGCTTCGGGCCTGCGGCGCGCTGGCGCGGATTTTTCCCGAATTGGATTCGCTGGCAAGCGTGCCTCAGTCGGCAGAACATCATCCCGAGACCGGTACTTTCGTGCATGTGATGAGGGTGATCGATGGAGCCGCCAGCGAGAACGTTCCCCTCTCCGTACGTTTTGCCGCGCTGGTGCATGATCTGAGCAAGGGTACGAGTCGTAGTGAGCCATGGCCTAGTCACATCGCTCATGAGACGAGTAGCGAGAAGCTCGCAGAGCAAGTCTGCCGCCGACTGAAGCTGCCGACTGAGGTGCGCGAGCTAGCGGTGCTGACCGCGCGCGAGCATGGCAATGTGTCGCGCGCAATCGAGATGCACGCCGTGGATCTCGTGAGCTTGTTCGAGCGTTGTGATGCATTTCGCAAGCCTGTGCGCTTTTCAGAATTACTAAAGGTATGCGAAGGCGTCCATCGCAGCCGTACAGATTTTTCTGATCGTACTTTTCCCCAAGCCACGCATGTACTGAAAGCGCTAACCGCAGCGCAAGGGGTGAACGCAGGTGTGATCGCAGCAGAAGTGACTGCTAACATTCCTGAGCGTCCTGCCGAGCATATCGCAGCCGCTATTCATGCCGCTCGCGTGTATGCTGTTAATGAAATGCTTTCACGAGTATAAAAAAACGGATCCGACGGGTTGATCGGATCCGTAACACGCCATCAGGCGCGGAGGCGGGGCCGAGGGGCGGCCCCAAGAGGAGGGTGAATCTGGTTCAGCGTGCCGGACGTTCAGGCATGCCGGCACGAATCTCATCTTCAGTCAGCTTGCCATCCTTGTTCTTGTCGAGCTTGTCAAAATCACGCGCGAGCTTTTGCATTTTTGCAGCGTCTACCTCGGCACGACTCAACGCACCGTCGCCATCCTTGTCGGCGCTCTTCCAGTGCTCGCGCATTTTGTCGCGCATGCTTTCGCGGAATTTGTCATGCATTGCCTTGCGATGTGCCTGCATTTCTTCCTTCGAAATAAATCCATCCTTATTGGTGTCGATTTCGTTGAACATTCGGTCGGTACCTTCGCGTGCCTCATCGCGGCTGACGCGGCCATCATTGTTCTTGTCGAACTGAGAGAACATCGGTGGTACCCGGTCACCATGCATCTCGCTGTGCATGTCGGCGCCACCATGATGATCGGCGAGCGCGATGCCGCTGGAGAGACATCCCGCCAGGATGAGAGGAACAGCAATACGGAGTTTCATGGTTTACCTCGGCCAGTCATGTGGATGAATGAAGGCATGTTCGCCCAAGGGGGGCGCATCGGGCAGGGGTTTTACCCCTTGTTACAGATGATCTGGCAGACATTGCAGAGAAGTAATACCCCCGCCCGTGCTGCAGATGGCCCGAAAAACCTTGCGTCACCGGCAGGCCCGGGCGCCCGGTTTCAACAGGCCCAGCCACCACGCGTATATACTTCAAAAAAAGCCTCTTCGAGGGGCTGAAACTACTACGGGGACACTCATGAATGCACCGCTCGACCGGCAGCAAGCACTACAGCCGGACGCCATTTCCCTCGACGACAAGTACACGCTGGAGCGTGGCCGGGTCTTCCTCACCGGTACCCAGGCGCTGATACGCCTGCCGATGATGCAGCGCCGCCGTGATCAGGCGGCCGGGCTGAACACGGCGGGCTTCATCACCGGCTATCGCGGCTCTCCGCTAGGTTCAGTCGACCAGACAGCGGCCAAGGCGAAAAAATTCCTTGCGGCGCACCACGTGCAGTTTCATCCCGGCGTGAATGAAGATCTGGCTGCGACCTCGGTCTGGGGCACGCAGCAGACCAATCTCTTCCCCGGTGCGAAATACGATGGCGTGTTCTCGATCTGGTACGGCAAGGGTCCGGGTGTCGACCGTTCCGGTGATGTATTCAAGCACGCGGTCGCTGCGGGCACCGCAAAGCATGGTGGCGTGCTGGCACTGGCCGGCGATGATCATGCGGCTAAATCCTCCACCACCGCGCATCAGAGCGAGCACATTCTGAAAGCCTGCGGCATACCGGTGCTGTATCCGTCATCGGTGCAGGAATATCTGGACTATGGCCTGCATGGCTGGGCGATGAGCCGTTATGCTGGCCTGTGGGTGGCGATGAAATGCGTGACCGACATCGTCGAATCCGGCGCGACCGTGGATGTCGATCCCGATCGCGTAAAGATCCTGTTGCCCGACGATTTCGAGATGCCCGCCGGCGGTCTGAACATTCGCTGGCCCGATGGCATCCTCGAGCAGGAAGAGCGACTGGTCAATTACAAATGGTATGCGGCGCTCGCCTACGCGCGCGCGAACGGTCTGAACCGCACCATTTGGGACAGCCCGAACGCTCGCTTCGGCATTTTCACCACGGGGAAATCGTATCTCGATACGCGCCAGGCCCTCCAAGATCTGGGCATCGATGAGCAGGTCGCGCGCGATATCGGCATTCGTCTGTACAAGGTCGGGATGAGCTGGCCGCTGGAGGCTGAGGGCACTCGCAAGTTTGCGACGGGCTTGGAAGAGATTCTGGTCGTTGAAGAAAAACGCCAGCTGCTCGAATACCAGCTTAAGGAAGAACTCTACAACTGGCGCGATGATGTACGTCCGCGCGTAGTAGGTAAGTTTGATGATACTGGCGAGTGGAGCAACAACCGCAAGAGTGGTCATGGTGACTGGCTGCTGCCTGCCACCTACGAGTTGAACCCTACGCTGATCGCGCGAGCGATTGCGGCGCGCATCTCGAAATACTTTGCTGGCCATCCGGTCGAGCAGCGCGTACGCGAGCGCATCGCGTATCTGGAGTCGCGCGAGGCCGTACTGAAAGTCGGCGCGTCCAATCCGCAGGCAGATCGCACGCCGTATTTCTGCTCGGGCTGTCCGCACAACACGTCAACACGCGTGCCGGAAGGCAGTCGCGCGACGGCGGGCATTGGGTGCAGCTACATGGCCCTGTGGATGGATCGCTCCACCGCCACCTTCACGCACATGGGCGCAGAAGGCACGAACTGGATTGGTCATGCGCCATTCACGAATGAGCAGCATATTTTCGCAAACATTGGTGACGGTACTTACTATCACTCTGGTCTGCTGGCGATACGCGCAGCCGCGGCTGCGAGCTCGAAGATCAACATGACCTTCAAGATCCTGTACAACGACGCGGTCGCGATGACTGGCGGGCAGACGCATGATGGCCCGCTCGATCCTGCGTCCATCTCGCGTCAGATCGCAGCCGAGGGTGTACGTCCTATCGTCGTCGTGACTGACGAACCAGACAAATATCCATCAAACATCGACTGGGCTCCCGGGACCACGATCCGTCATCGCAGCGAACTCGACGCGGTGCAGCGCGAGTTGCGCGAGATCAAAGGCGTGTCGGCACTCATCTACGACCAGACTTGCGCGTCCGAGAAGCGCCGCCGTCGCAAGCGCAATGAGTATCCCGATCCAGCCAAGCGTGCGGTGATCAGTGAGGCCGTGTGCGAAGTCCGCGGCGACTGCAGCGTCAAATCCAACTGCCTGTCCGTCGAGCCGCTGGAAACCGATTTCGGCCGCAAGCGCCAGATTAACCAGTCCAGCTGCAACAAGGATTTCTCCTGTGTTAACGGTTTTTGTCCCAGCTTCATCACCGTCGAGGGTGGACAACTGAAAAAGCCGAAAAAAGCTGCAGCCCAGGGCAGCGGCGGCGCATCAGCACTTGAGCGCGCAGAAGCGCTGCCCAAGCCTTCGATGCCAGCGCTGGAACAGCCTTTCGGTGTGCTGGTCACTGGCATCGGTGGCACCGGCGTGATCACTGTCGGCCAGATACTGGCAATGGCGGCTCATGTGGAAGGCAAATCCTGCAGCGTGCTCGACATGAGCGGTCTCGCGCAAAAAGGCGGCCCTGTGATGTCGCATGTGCGGCTTGCGGCGAGCGATGATCAGATTCACTCCACACGCGTCGGCACTGGCGCTGCAGATCTCGTGATCGGTTGCGACGTGATCGTTGCCGCCAGCAAGGATGCAGTCGCGCGCATGGGGCAGGGACGCACGCACGCCGTGATCAATGCGACGCTAGCGCCAACCGCCGCTTTTGTCAGAAATCCCGATTGGGAATACCCTGATACCTCCGCTGCGGACACTATCCGCCAGGCGTGCGGTGAAGCAGCTGTAGCGGCGCTTGACGCCGGCAAGATGGCGACCGCACTGATGGGCGATGCGATTGCGACCAATATGTTCATGCTCGGTTACGCGTGGCAGCGCGGCTGGGTGCCGCTGTCTGAAACCGCACTGATGAAAGCCATTGAACTCAATGGCGTATCGGTAGGATTCAATCAGCAATCGTTTGCATGGGGCCGTCTCGCTGCCAGCGATATGGAAACCGTACAGCGCGAGATCAAGGCCTCATCGCCCGCCCAAGTGATCGAGTTCAAGCGTGCGCCCTCGCTGGAAGACATCATCAGCAAGCGAGTTACCTTCTTGATCGGCTACCAGAATGCAGCGTATGCGAAGCAATACCAAAGTCTGGTCGAACAGGTGCGTACCGCCGAGAGCCAGCTGGTTGGGCATGGTGCGCTCAAGCTGACCGAAGCCGTCGCGAAGTATTACTTCAAGCTGATGGCCTACAAAGACGAGTATGAAGTCGCGCGGCTTCACGGTGATCCAGCTTTCCGACAGCGCATCGCATCAATGTTTGAAGGCGACTACAAGATCAAATACCATCTCGCCCCGCCGATGCTGTCATCAAAGGATGCAAACGGCCATTTGATCAAGCGTGAGTTTGGCAGCTGGATTGGCTGGGTTTTCCCGCTGTTGGCGAAATTCCGCTTCCTGCGCGGCAGCTTCCTTGATCCGTTCGGTCATACAGAAGAACGAAAGACCGAGCGCGCACTGATCAAAGAGTATCGCGATCTGATGTCGAGCTTGCTGCCCCGGCTGTCCAACGAGAATCTATCTACCGCGATTGCGCTGGCCAGCATCCCCGAAGACATTCGTGGCTATGGTCATGTGAAAGAGCGCCATCTGCGCAATGCCAAGCAAAAAGAAGCCGAGCTGCTGGCTAATCTCGATCCAGTGGCGCATCCTTCAGGAGAAGCAGGCCGCCACGCAGCCTGA
>JACCDW010394978.1_pt1 | contig 21344 bp, 17 predicted proteins | sample 7449781 | NCBI WGS metagenome assembly JACCDW01 (sample SAMN15323449, study PRJNA562643) | freshwater metagenome | isolation source: river surface water | place: USA:Blue River Watershed | collected 2017-08-18
CGCCCGCCTCCTGCGGGCGTTTTAATTTCAAACCTACATACCGTGATGAACGTCGCCAGCCTGCTCGTACAAGCCCTCAATGGGCTGGCTGCTGCTTCGTCTTTGTTCTTGGTGGCGGCGGGCTTGTCGCTGATTTTTGGCGTCACGCGCATCGTCAACTTCGCGCATGGCTCGTTCTTCATGCTGGGTGTGTATGTGGCCTACACACTCGTGTCACACATCGCGCCTTTTGCGGCATCTGCTTGGGGCACGGTGCTGGGGGATGCTGCTGGTCAAACCACCGCTTACTTTTCAATGTTGCTCTGTGCAGCGCTAGTCACGGGCGTGTTGGGCGCGGTGGTGGAAGTGCTGTTGCTGCGCCGCATTTACAAAGCGCCTGAGTTGTTTCAATTGCTCGCCACGTTTGCTTTGGTGCTCGTCATTCAAGATGGCACGCTGTGGCTGTGGGGTGCCGAAGATTTGCTAGGCCCACGCGCACCAGGCCTGGGCGGCGCGGTAGATATCTTGGGCCGCCGCTTTCCTACGTATGACTTGTTTTTGATCGCCATGGGTCCGCTGGTGTTGGCCCTGTTGTGGTGGTGTTTGCAGCGCACACGGTTTGGCGTGTTGGTGCGCGCCGCCACCCAAGACCGTGAGATGTTGGGTGCTTTGGGCGTGAACCCGCGCCACTTGTTCACCGCCGTGTTTGCACTGGGCTGTGCACTGGCTGGCTTGGGCGGTGCGCTGCAACTGCCACGCGAGCCCGCGCACTTGGGGCTGGACATGGCCACCATTGGCGACGCGTTTGTGGTGGTCGTGGTGGGCGGCATGGGCTCTATTCCAGGCGCGTTTGTGGCGGCTTTGTTGATTGCCGAAATCAAAGCACTGTGCATTGCCATCGGCACGGTAGACATTTTGGGTGTGTCGTTTGCGTTTTCCAAACTCACACTTGTGGCCGAGTTTTTGGTGATGGCCGCGGTGTTGATGGTGCGCCCTTGGGGCTTGCTGGGTAAGCCCCAAAGTACGCCGCGAGCCAACACGGCGCAAGAGGTGCCGTTTGCCTTGGGCAGCGTTCACTCACTGTGGATGTGGCTGTGCATCGGCGCTGCTTTATTGGCCTTGCCTATCTTCACCGCTGAATCGCCTTACACCTTGGTGCTTGGCATTGATTTGCTCATTGCCGCATTGTTTGCCGCCAGCTTGCACTTCATCATGGGGCCTGCGGGCATGCACTCGTTTGGCCACGCGGCCTACTTTGGCGTGGGTGCGTATGCGGCGGCACTGCTGGTGCTGCGTGCGGGCGTGTCTAGCGAAGCAGCGCTGGTGTTGGCACCACTCGTCAGCGCCTTGGTGGCTGCGCCCATTGCGTGGTTTGCAGTGCGCTTGTCCGGTGTTTACTTGGCCATGCTCACCTTGGCGTTTGCGCAAATTGTGTGGTCCATCTGTTTTCAGTGGGACGATTTCACGGGTGGCAGCAACGGCATCACAGGGGTGTGGCCAAATGAATGGTTGCAAGACAAGTCTTCTTATTACTGGCTCACGCTTGCGCTCGTCGCGTTCAGCGTGATGGCACTGCGCCGCGTGTTGATGTCGCCCCTCGGCTACGCGCTGCGTGCGAGCCGCGATTCGGTGGGTCGCGCTGAAGCGATGGGTTTGAATGTGGCGCAGGTGCAGTGGTTGGGCTTTGTGTTGGCCGCTGGCTTTGCGGGTTTGGCAGGGGCTTTGTTTGCTTTTTCGAAAGGCAGCATTTCGCCCGATGTGTTGGGTGTGAGCAAATCGGTCGATGGCTTGGTCATGGTCATGCTGGGTGGTGTGCACACCCTCGTTGGGCCACTGGTGGGCGCGGTCACCTTTACGGCGCTGCAAGACAGCCTCGCCCGCAGCACCGAATACTGGCGCGCTGTGTTGGGTGCCAGCATGTTGCTGCTGGTGCTGGTGTTTCCGCAAGGCATGGCTGGCTCGGTGCAAGCATTGTGGTTACGTATGCGCAGCACACGCGCTACAAGTGAGAGAGGTGCGTCATGACTGCACGCGCACTTCACACAGCAACACAAACCTGCACTCAACGTGGTGATGCCTTGTTAGACGTTCAACATGTGCACAAGTCCTTCGGCGGCAACCACGCTGTCAGCGATGTGTCGTTCCGTTTGCAAGCGGGCGAACTGCTGGCCCTCATCGGCCCCAATGGCGCAGGCAAATCGACCACCTTCAATTTGGTCAATGGCCAGCTCGCACCGGACAGCGGCAGCATCACCTTGGCGGGTGTGTCACTGCTGGGCCTTAAACCCCATGCGCTGTGGCGCATGGGTGTGAGCCGCACTTTTCAAATTGCACAAACCTTTGGCTCACTCACCGTGGCTGAGAATGTGCAAATGGCGTTGTTGTCGGCGGATGACAAATCCCTCTCACCATGGCAACGCGCCACGCACTACCGCCGTGCAGATGCGCGACAGCTGCTAGAACACGTGCAGCTAGACACACAAGCTAGCCGCCCTTGCAGTGCTCTGGCCTACGGCGATGTGAAACGACTTGAACTGGCCATGGCGTTGGCAAATGAACCGCGCTTGCTGCTGATGGACGAGCCCACCGCAGGCATGGCCCCTGATGAACGCCACGCGCTGATGGCGCTCACGCGCAGCTTGGTCAGCCAACGCGGCGTGGCGGTGCTGTTCACCGAACACAGCATGGATGTGGTGTTTGAACACGCTGACCGAGTGCTGGTGATGGCGCGTGGCGCACTCATCGCCCAAGGCACACCCGCACAGGTGCAAGCCGACCCACAGGTGCAAGCGGTGTACTTTGGCAGTGGCAAAACATTTGGTGCCTCGACAAACCAGGGGCGACCATGACACCAACCAACACCCCCACAACCGCGCTGCTGAACGTCAACGACCTCAACGCTTGGTACGGCGCAGCGCAAGTGTTGTTCCATGCACAGCTGCACGTGCAACGCGGCGAAGTGGTGGCCCTGATCGGGCGCAATGGCGCGGGCAAATCCAGCACGCTCAAAGCCATCATGGGTCTCATGCCACGCCGCACGGGCAACGTGGTGTTTGCAGGGCACGACATCTCGCAGGCCGAGCCTTATCAAGCCGCTCGCTTAGGTTTGGGGTATGTGCCAGAGGATCGGCGCATCTTCACCGACCTCACGGTGCTAGAAAATTTACAACTCGGTGTGCAAGCCGCACGACAACTTGCCGATGGCACCGCGTCACCGCAATGGTCGCTCGAACAAATTTTTGCGTTGTTCCCCAATTTGGCGGACATGCAGCAACGCCTCGCCAGTCACATGAGCGGTGGTGAGCAGCAAATGCTCACCGTCGCGCGCACCCTGATGGGCAATCCGTTGATGGTGTTGCTCGATGAGCCATCAGAAGGTGTGGCCCCCGTCATCGTGGAGCAAATGGGCGAGATGATTTTGGCGCTCAAGCGCCAAGGGGTGAGCGTGTTGCTGTCCGAGCAAAACACGCACTTTGCGCAATGGGTGAGTGACCGCAGCTACACGCTGGACCGTGGCGTACTCACAGCTTGAGCGTTATATGGCTTGCGGCCCCGCTTTGCCGCTCTTCACCACATAACTGGCCTGCGTTTTCAAACCTGCCTCGCTCCCTGCTGGAAACTTGGTGGTTCTAAAGTCGCAGCGCACTTCTTTCGGTGTGACCGTGATCAGGCTGTACCCACGCTCGTCAGAGCGGTAGTGCAACAAATCTGCATTGCTTTCGCGAATCACGGCGGCGGGCTTGTCGCCTAAACCGCGTGAAGTGATGGAGGTGGTGACAAACTCACTCGCCACAATGGGTGACTGCGGGTTGTTGGGGTCGAGGCGCAAATTGGCAGCCACGTTGCAGTGCACATCGCCACCCAGCGTCACGACGTTGTTCAACTTCGCATCGACGACGGTTTGCAGCAATCGCTTGCGGGCCTCGGGATAGCCGTCCCACGCGTCATTCCAATAGCTGCGACCCACGGGTGCAGGCACACTGGTGGAGCTGATTTGCGTGGCTTGGGCCACCAACTTCCATTGGCGTTTGGATTGGCTCAAGCTGTTGGTGATCCAGCGCTCTTGTTCGTTACCCAGCATGGTGCGGCTAGGGTCGCTCAGTTCATCGCACTGCACCACCATGCGACCACCCCCGCGCACTGGGTCACGGCAAGCTTGGGCGCTGCGGTATTGGCGGCAGTCAAGCGTCCACACATCGGCCAACTTGCCCCAGCTGAGCTGGTCATACAAACGCATGTTGGCGGGATTGTCTTTGTCTGGCCCTAACAACACGGGCTGATGCTCGAAATACGCTTGATATGCCGCCGCACGACGCAGCAACATTTGCTGTGGGTCGGTGTATTGACGGTCTTGGTCGTTGGCGTAGTCGTTGACGACCTCGTGGTCGTCCCACATCAACACCCACGGATGTGCAGCATGGGCGGCTTGCAGCATGGGGTCGCGCTTGTATTGCTCGTAGCGATCCCGATACTGCTGCAATGTTTTGGGCTCTTCGCCGTTGTGTTTACGGATGACGTATTGGGGATTGCTGCTTTCGTAGATGTAGTCCCCCATGAACAGCACGAAGTCGAGCGTTTGCTTGGCAATCTCTGCGTGCGCGATGTATTGCCCTTGTTCATAGTGCTGGCATGACGACAGGGCAATGCGCAGTTCGCGCACATCGGCATTCAACGCAGGGGCCGTGCGTGTGTGGCCCACGACACTGCTTGCATTGCCCTGGGTGAAGCGGTACCAATAATCGGTGCTGGGTTGCAGTTGTTGCAAGTGCACATGCACACTGTGGCCACGTGTCTCGTTGGTCACCACATCGATTTTTTGAACCCGACGTTTCAACGCAGCATCCGCAAACACTTCTACTTGCACACGCAAGGCCTCTGCTCCCATCGCGCGGTCTTCGTCACCCAACACCAAACGCGTCCACAACACCACCGAATCTGCACGCGGGCGGCCACTGGCCACACCCAATGCAAATGGATTGACGCGCCAGGAACGGGGCTTGGTATCTGGTGCTGCGACGGCGGTTAACCAAGGAGAAAGCGCCAAGGCCATGGCGCTGCGTTGCAGGTGTTGGTTAAATTCGCGGCGCTTCATTTCAAGAGAAACTTCAAATACTTGTCTGCCAACTGGCGATACGGTGGTGACAACATGCGCATACCGCTGACACGTGCTTGGTAAAACACAGGCCTCATTTTGGAAAAGGTCACGAACCCTTCGTAACCATGGTAGTGGCCCATGCCACTCTCACCGACACCGCCAAAAGGCATGCTGTGCTGTGCTGCGTGAAACAGCGCATCGTTCACCCCCACACCGCCCGACATGACGTGTTTGATGAGTTGATCGACGATGTGTGTTTGATGGGTGAACGGGTAAAACGCCAACGGATGGGGCCCCGCGTTGATGCTGTTGACCACCGCGTCTAAGTCTGTGTAACCGATCACGGGAAGAATGGGGCCAAAGATTTCACGGGTAAACAAGGCGCAATCGGGTGGCGTGTTCAACACCAGATGCGGAGCCATTTTGCGCGTGTGCGCATCCCACGGCACACCCGACAACAACGGCACCAACGTTGCGCCCTTGGCTTGCGCTTCTTGCAGGGCATCACACAGACGCTGAAAGGCGCGCTCATCAATGATGGTGGTGAGGTCGGGGCTGTTCAAATCGGCAAAGCGTTTTTGCACAATCTCTTGGGCCAGTCGCACAAACGCATCCACTTTATGCTGCGGGACATACACATGGTCTACGTCTGTGCAAATCTGACCTGCATTGAAACACTTGGCAAACATGATGCGCTCGGCGGCGGTGCGCACATCGAAATCGTCGCACAGCACAGCGGGCGATTTGCCGCCTAGCTCTAAGGTCACGGGGCACAAGTTTTGAGCGGCGGCGGCCATGACCGCCTTGCCTGTTTGCGCAGAACCGGTAAATACCAAGTGGTCAAACTTGAGCTGCGAAAACGCCACGCCAACGCCACCAGTTTCTTCAAAAAATGCCAGCTTCTCCTTGCTGAAGTATCGCGGCGCAAGATCTAACAACAAGCGCGTGAGATGACGGGAGTTTTCAGACATCTTCACCATCGCGCGATTTCCCGCGGCAAAGGCATCGACCAAGACCAAAAAGCTCAGGTTGATCGGAAAGTTCCATGGCACGATCACACCCACCACACCGAGGGGCTGCGGCAATACGCGATTTTTGGCGCCAAAGAAATTGAGCCAATCAATGCTGCGGCGCTGTGGCTTCATCCATTGCTTGAGATGCTTCAAGGTATGGTCTACGCCATGCATGATGGGCACCACTTCCGCCAACATGGTTTCGTGGCGCGAGCGGTGACCGTAATCCGCGCTGATGGCTTGTGCGATGGCGTCGGCGTTTTCGCGAACGAATGCCTTGAGATGGAGCAAATCCGCCCGACGCTGTGCCTCGCTGGGATAAGGCTGCGTGCTGTGCGCTGCGCGTTGCAGCTGCAGGGTGGTGTGAAGATCAGTTGGCAAAAGCAGCGATTCCTGTCTGCGCACGCCCCAAAATCAACGCATGAATGTCGTGCGTGCCTTCATACGTGTTGACCACTTCCAGATTCACCAAATGGCGTGCCACACCAAACGCATCGCTGATGCCGTTGCCACCCATCATGTCACGGGCCGTGCGCGCAATGTCTAGCGCTTTGCCACACGAGTTGCGTTTGAGGATAGAGGTTATTTCCACACTTGCTGTGCCTTCGTCTTTCATGCGGCCCAAACGCAAACAACCTTGCAAGCCCAAGGCAATCTCGGTTTGCATATCGGCCAACTTTTTTTGGATCAATTGATTGGCGGCCAATGGGCGACCAAACTGTTGTCGCTCCAATGTGTATTGACGCGCACGCAACCAACAGTCTTCCGCAGCCCCCAATGCACCCCATGCAATGCCAAAGCGCGCACTGTTCAAACATGTGAATGGGCCTTTCAAACCATGCACCTCGGGAAACGCGTTTTCTTCTGGCACAAAGACACTATCCATCACAATTTCGCCTGTGATCGATGCACGCAAACCAACCTTGCCATGAATGGCTGGTGCACTCAAACCTTTCATGCCTTTTTCCAGCACAAAGCCGCGAATTGGGCCGACTTTGCCGGACTCTGTGACCTCTTTGGCCCACACCACAAACACATCCGCGATGGGGCTGTTAGAGATCCACATCTTGTTGCCTTTGAGCATGTAACCGCCAGCCACTTTTTGGGCGCGGCTGGCCATGCTGGCAGGGTCTGATCCGTGATCGGGCTCCGTCAAGCCAAAGCAACCAATCCACTCCCCCGTGGCGAGCTTGGGCAAATACTTTTGTTTTTGGGCTTGCGTACCAAACTCATGAATGGGCACCATCACCAAAGATGACTGCACACTCATCATGGAGCGGTAGCCACTGTCCACTCGCTCCACCTCACGCGCAATCAAGCCGTAGGCCACATAGTTAAGTCCTGGGCCGCCATACTCGGTGGCAATGGTTGGCCCCAGCAAGCCCAACGCGCCCATCTCACGGAAGATCTCGACATCCGTTTGCTCATGTCGAAAAGCATGGGTCACACGCGGTGCCAATTTGTCTTGGCAATACGCTGCCGCCGCGTCTCGCACCATGCGCTCATCTTGTGTGAGCTGGTGATCTAACAAGAATGGGTCTTGCCAATTGAATGCGGCATGGGCCATTGGGAAAGTCTCCGAGGTCAAATGGGTTTAAATTCGCATCCAAAACGCAAGCTGCTTGAAGGCCTGCGTGCTTCAAATGAAGGGCTAAGCATCGCTGCGCTTCATGCGCTCACTTTTCCAATACACATCGTCACCGCCGTTCATTCGGTTGAGCACGCGCGCCAACACAAACATGAGATCGCTGAGTCGGTTGAGGTATTGACGCGGCGCATCGCCAATGGCTTCTTCGTTACCCAGGGCCACCACGGCACGTTCGGCGCGACGCGCCACCGTACGACACACATGTGACAGTGCCGCCCCCCGCGTGCCTGCGGGCAAGATGAACTCTTCCAGCTTCGGTAGTTTGGCGTTGTAGGTTTCAAGCGCAGTATCTAAGGCTTGTACGGCTTCTTCTTTGAGTAACTCAAAGCCTGGAATAGATAGCTCACCGCCCAAATTAAAAAGTTGGTGCTGTATTTCAACCAGCACATCACGCACGTCTTGCGGCATTTCCTCGCAAAGCAAAACACCGATGTTGGAGTTGAGTTCGTCCACCTCGCCCATGGCGTGCACACGCAAACTGTTTTTGGAGACACGTTGGTTGTTGCCCAAGCCTGTCGTGCCTGCATCACCTGTGCGTGTGGCGATTTGTGAAAGTCGGTTGCCCATGTTTGGTGCCTCGTCAATGTGGTTTGATGCTTATTTTGCCTGTCGCGCAGGGGCTTTTGGCTAACAAGGGCTTGTTCTTAAAATGACTGATCGCTTAGGAGACATCATATGAACGCGCCCACCTCACATGAACATTTGACGCCAGCCGTGGCACAGCGCGAGGTGCCCGCCGAGATGATTGCGGCGCTGCAAGCGCGCTTTGGTACTAATTGCTCAACGGCACTGGTGATTCGCGAACAACATGGTCGTGATGAGTCTCCCTTCACGCATGTACCGCCGCCTGCCGCCGTGGTGTTTGCTGAGACCACGCAAGATGTAGCCGATGCCGTGACGTTAGCGGCGCAATACAAAGTTCCTGTCATTCCCTTTGGCGTGGGCTCTTCCTTAGAGGGGCATCTGCTGGCGGTACAAGGCGGCATCAGTGTGGACGTGAGCCGCATGAACAAGGTGCTGAGCATCAACGCTGAAGATTTGACCGTGACCGTTCAGCCAGGCGTGACGCGCAAGCAGCTGAATGAGGAAATCAAAAGCACAGGTTTGTTCTTCCCCATCGATCCAGGCGCAGATGCCTCGATTGGAGGCATGTGCGCCACGCGAGCCAGCGGCACAAACGCGGTACGTTACGGCACGATGCGCGAAAACGTATTGACCCTCGAAGTGGTGACCGCAAGTGGTGAAGTGATTCGTACAGGCACACGGGCCAAAAAGTCTGCCGCAGGCTATGACTTGACGCGTTTGTTTGTGGGCAGCGAGGGCACGCTGGGTGTGATGACAGAAATCACGCTGCGCATTTACCCTTTGCCAGAAGCCGTCTCTGCTGCGGTGTGCTCTTTCCCCAGCATTGAAGCCGCCGTGCACACCACCATTGCCACGATTCAAATGGGGGTGCCAATTGCGCGCGTCGAGCTGTTAGATGGTGGCTCTGTGAAGATCGTGAACCAATACGCCAAGCTGAGCTTGGCCGAAACACCGCTGTTGTTGATGGAGTTTCACGGCTCCCCCGCTGGCGTGAAAGAACAGGCGCAAACCGTGCAAGAAATAGCCAGTGAACACGGTGGTGTGGCTTTTGAATGGGCGACCACGCCTGAGGAGCGCACACGTTTGTGGACCGCGCGACACAATGCTTACTTTGCGGCCGTGCAAAGCCGCCCTGGCTGCCGCGCCGTGACCACCGATACGTGTGTGCCAATCAGCCGACTCGCAGATGCCATGTTGGATTCGATTGCAGAGGCTGATGCATCGGGCATTCCATACTTTTTAGTGGGCCATGTGGGTGATGGCAATTTCCATGTGGGGTATTTGATTGACCCCAACAACCCGCAAGAGCATGCACAGGCAGAAGCGCTGAATCAAAGGCTGGTGGCCAGGGCCTTAAGCCTGGGCGGCACGTGTACGGGCGAACACGGCATTGGTTTACACAAGATGGCGTTCCTGGCGGAAGAAACTGGCGAAGGCGCTGTCGACATGATGCGCACCATCAAACGAGCGCTTGACCCGCACAACATCATGAACCCAGGGAAGATCTTTTCTCTATAAGCATCTCTTCGACTTGGGCGCAGACTTTGACGGCGTCAAAGGGTTTAAGCACCACCGCGCTAACCCCCGCGGACGCAAAGCGCTCTAGGTCTAGTGGGTTGACATTGGCGGTGAGCCCCAGCACAGGCGTGTCGCGCATCGGTTGATCAAAGGTGAGGCGCAATGCGGTGGTGGCCTCGATGCCATCCATCTCTGGCATGACCATGTCCATGAGAATGACATCGAAGTCTTGTTGACGCAACGCATCAAGTGCTTTGAGGCCGTTGTCGGCTTCGACGAGCTCACAATTGGGCCAGTTGTTTTTGAGAATTTGACGCACGAGCAAGCGGTTGATGGGGTGATCATCCACCACCAAAAAGCGTTGTACGGTTTGCGCTTGCGTGGGTGTGTTGGTAACTTTTACTTGAGGGGCCTCAACCGTCGGCGGGGCCACTTCGACCAAAGGCAAAGTGAACCAAAACATCGAACCCTGCCCAGGCTTGCTTTCAAAGCCAATATGGCCCCCCATCAGCTCTACCAATCGCTGCGTGATGGACAAACCTAAGCCATTACCCCCGTAGCGCGACTGCGTGTCATCTTCGGCTTGAACAAAGCGTTGGAAAATTTTGGGTTGCTGCGCTTCTGGAATACCAATGCCACTGTCACGAACCGAAAAATGCACACACAGCGGTTGACATCGCACCGACAAAGTCACGTGGCCTTGATGCGTAAATTTAATGGCATTGCCCAGTAGGTTGACCAATATTTGCATCAAACGATGACGGTCTGCGCGCACCCACTGAGGCACGTTGTCGTCAATCGTGCAGCTGTACTTCAAGTGCATGCTCTCCACGCGCTGCGCAAACAAATCAAATGCCATGTTGACGGTGTCTCGCAGTGCGAATGTTTCCGCCTGCACATTGATCTTGCCCGCTTGCAGTTGTGAATAGTCCAACACATCGTTGATGACGGTCAGCAAGTGATCGGCCGACTGCCGTGTGTGGTTGAGAATTTTCAAAGCCTGCGGGTTTTCAGACACCCGACTAAGCAGCATGTTGTTGAACCCCAGAATGGCATTCATGGGCGTTCGCAGTTCATGGCTGACCGTGGCAATGAATTGCTCACGCAACGCAGATGTACGTAGCAACTCCTTGCGTTTTTCTTCAAGCTCTAAATTGCGGTGCAAGCTCGCGTTATACGCTTCACGAAATGAGTTGTCATACAAAAACGGGACAGTGATCAAAATCAAGGTCACCACCGAATAGCTGGCAAATGACGACATGATTTGAGCCGCGCCCAACGTTGGATTCGCAGGTAACCAACCTTGCCAAGTGATGTAGGACATCAAGACTTCAACCGTCAAGACCATCACCAACCAGCCAAAGCCAGCACGCCGACTGACCGCATAAAACGGCACCAAAGGAATCACAGTCATCCACGCCATACGCGGCGAAAAAATACCGCCCGACATCCAAGCCGCATAGCTCACCTGCAACAAGCCCGCCAAGAGCCCCAGATTAACCGCCAGCGCAAACGGCATGCCCCAAATGAACAAAAGTTGCAGGACCAGCAAAACAAACGCAAATGCCAGCGGCACAGGTACACCGTTGGGATAAGGCGTGATGATGGCCAACACCACCATGACGCCAATGAGCAGCCAAACCACAAAAAACAAATACGGTAAGCGCCCCTCTCTGAAACGCGCGGGCAAATAAGGCATCGCCAACTCCGCCAAGTCTTCCAAGGTGAAGCGCGTCATGTCTTCCCCCAAGCATGCGCGGCCAATGCATTGGAAATCTTCGAAATGAGCTGCGGCTCATCCAAGGGTTTGTGCAACACATCGTTCATGCCCGATGCCAAGCAACGGTCATGGTCCACGGGGTTGGCACTGGCGGTCAATGCCAGAATTGGCATGTTGCAAATAGGTGGTGGGAAATCCCGCCGCAATATTTGCGTCACTTCCATGCCATCCATTGCTGGCATCACCATGTCCATCAATGCCAAATCAAATGGTTGTTCGCGCAGCTTGTCTAAGGCTTCTTGCCCGCTGTTGGCTTGTTCTATTTCAGCCTTGGGAAAGCATTTTTTGAGCATCATGCAAGCAACCAAAAGGTTCACGGCATTGTCATCGACCAGCAGAATTTGAATCGGCTTATCAATCAACATGCGCGCAACCTCTGCTGCGGCTTGCGCCTCTTTGACTGCAATGCTGCGTAAGGGCAATTGAAACCAAAACCGTGAGCCGTGCCCCAACACGCTACTGACCCCAATCGTGCCGCCCTGCAGCGTGACCAAACGTTCACAGATGGACAAACCCAAGCCTGTACCGCCGTATTGGCGATTGGTTTGCACATCTGCATGTTCAAAACCATTGAAAATTTGCTTTTGCCGATCTGGTGCAATACCAATGCCTGTGTCTTGCACCTCAAACAAAACACCGCCGCCTACGGCTTGAGCATGCACCACGATCTTCCCTTCAGCTGTGAACTTGATGGCGTTGTCGAGCAGGTTGTTAAGCACCTGCACCAAACGTTGTCGATCGCCTCTGACCCACATGTTGTGAATGGCCGAAGCTTCTAGACTTAGGTGAATGTTTTTTTCTTGCGCTGGGTGCTCATGCGCGGCCAGTACGCCGCGCAGCGTTTCTCGCAGCGGAAACTCTTCCTCATGCAACACCAAACGCCCGGCTTGCAACTGCGAAAAATCCAAAATGTCGTTGACCACCTGCAGCAATTGCTCGGTTGAACGGCGAATGTGATCAACCACAGCGGCATCTTCTGGCTTTGCGGCAAGCTCGTTTCGCAAAATGCCGTTGAGGCCCAAGATCGCATTCATGGGTGTGCGCAGCTCATGCCCAACAGAGGCAATGAACTCGTCCTTGTGCGCTTGTGCACGCATCAGGGCTTGGTGTGTCCGCTCTAGCTCTGCATTGCTTGCATCCATCTCTACCGCTTGGCTACGATGCATGCGCTCGGTCACAAACACCACATACATGGCCAAGCCAAGCACGAATAATTTATTTGCCACCGTCCAAGCCATGACATCGTTGGCCATGTTGATGTCGCTGTTCACCAACCCGTGCTGGCTGATCAAAAACAGGGCGAGATTTGCGATAAAAACGACGATCACCCAGAACAGGGCTGGAGTCCGCTCAAACAGAAGAATGGCTGGCAATATCGCGACCGTCATCCACACCATCACGGGTGAGTTGATACCTCCCGTCATCGCTGCCAAATAGGCCACATACCCAATCGACCAGAACAACGTTGCATGGGCGACCAAAATATAGGACGCACCTAAAAGCAACGCCCCTAGCAAACCCCAGTAACCAACAGTGCCGACCAAGTTAGCAACGTGATCGTAGTCGGGGTGTGGAATGTAATAAAACGGCAGCGAGCATGCGCCCACCAGCAGCAGCATGTACATCAATAAACTGCGACGACGCTCAAGCTGGGAGCCTATGAAAAAGCTCCTTGGCAAAAAAACGTTGTGCAGTTTCTCAAACATCGGATCAATGCTTGCGCAATTTGTCGATCAATCCGTTGAGTTCATCAATGGAGCCAAATTGAATGGACAACTCGCCCATCTCCTCGACTCTGCCATGGCGTTTGACGCGTTTTTTAACACGCACCTCCACTTGTGCGGTGAGCAAGTCTGACAGCTCTTCTTCTATGCGCTTGATATCGCGTGACTTTTCACTCTTGGGTTTTTGCGGAACGAGGTTGAATTCTGCACTCAGCTTTTTGACCAAACTTTCTGCTTCACGCACCGACATTTTTTTGGCGCTGATTTGATTGGCTGCCGTGATTTGTGTGGCGCGGTCCAAGGCCAACAAAGCGCGGGCATGGCCCATGTCGATGTCGCCCGCCATGAGCATGGATTGCACCGGCTCGGCCAAGTTGAGCAAGCGCAACAAGTTGCTTGCTGCGCTGCGTGAACGACCTACGGCTTGTGCGGCAAGTTCGTGTGTGAGACCAAACTCTTTGATGAGGCGCTGCAAGCCTTGGGCTTCTTCGAGCGGATTGAGGTCTTCACGCTGGATGTTTTCAATCAACGCCATGGCGGCGGCGGCCTCGTTGGGCACGTCACGCACGAGGACGGGCACGGTGTCGAGGCCTGCTAACTTGGCGGCACGGCTGCGGCGTTCACCCGCAATGATTTCGTATTTGCCCGCGTTGGGGCCGTCGTGCAATCGACGCACAAGGATGGGCTGCATGATGCCTTGTGCTTTGATGCTTTCTGCCAGCTCATACAAAGCACCCTCGTCCATGCGTGTGCGTGGCTGATACATGCCAGGCACCATTTGGCTTAACGGCAAGGTGCTGGGCAAGCCCTCGGCAGCTGCCGCTTGGGCGGCTGCGCTGTCATCGACTTTGGGGCCGAGCAATGCTTCTAGGCCGCGGCCTAAGCCTTTGGGTTTTTTAGTGACCATTTTTTTCTTTCAATAAATCTTGTAGCAAAGCAAAGCCATCGGGCCAATCGCCGATGCGTGAATCGGTGTTGATATGGCCGACAGCGCCGCAATCGACCAAGCGCGAACCCCATGCTTGGGCCAAGCCACTGGCGCGCAACAAGCTGCAGTACGCATCGTTGCGACTGGCAGCCACGATGCTGGGAAACTGCAAACGTTCACGCACGATAGGGCTCCAACTGTGAAGCATGTGTTGCATTTCGGGCCGCTCCACATCCGCGGGTGCAACCAGTAATGCACTTTTCACTTGGCTTGCATTTTTTGAATGCGCCGCCCATGCGGCCACCAAAATACAACCCAAACTGTGTGCCACGAGTACGGCATTGGGGTTGGCCAAGACCGCTTCTTCGAGCTGAATCATCCAGTCGCCACGCAGCGGAAAATCCCAGCTGTGTTGTTCCACGCGCACATACCCGTGCTGGGCCTGCCACAGGCTTTGCCAGTGGTCAGGGCCGCTGTTGTGCCAGCCAGGGAGGATGAGGACCGGAGCTGTCACGGCTTACAGCGTCTTCACGCGCTCTACCATTTCATGCGCAAAGTCCACAAACGCATGGCTGCCCTTGGCCGAGGGGTCAAACACCACGCCAGGCAAACCGTAACTCGGCGCTTCGGCCAAGCGCACGTTACGTGGAATAACCGCGGCGAACACTTTGTCGCCAAAGTGGTCTTTGAGCTGGTCGCTCACTTGTTGCTGCAACGTGATACGCGGATCAAACATGACGCGCAACAAGCCAATGATTTTGAGTTCGCGGTTGAGGTTGGCATGTACCTGTTTGATGGTGTTGACCAAGTCGGTCAGACCTTCGAGCGCAAAGTATTCGCACTGCATGGGCACGATCACACCGTGTGCAGCGCACAAGCCATTGAGCGTGAGCATGGACAATGAAGGCGGGCAATCGATAAGCACAAAGTCGTACTCGGCATCCACCACCGCCAAGGCTTGCTTGAGGCGGTTTTCGCGGCGCTCCAACGAAACCAACTCGACTTCGGCACCTGCCAAGTCACGGTTGGCGCCCAACACGTCATAGGTTGGGATTTTGGCTCGCACGCCTTCCGTGCCCCAGGTGCTACGGATGCGCGCCTCTGCAATGGTGGCCTCCTCTAGCAACACGTCATACACCGACAACTCCATCTCTCGCTTGTCGACACCCGAACTCATGGTGGCGTTGCCCTGAGGATCCAAGTCAATCATCAAAACGCGTTGGCCCACAAACGCCAAACCAGCCGCCAAGTTGACGGTGGTGGTGGTTTTGCCAACGCCACCTTTTTGATTGGCTACGCAGAAAATTTTGGCCATACAGAGCTTTCGAAAGAGACGAGAAAATTATTTGAACAAGGCCAGCTTCAGGCCAAAACCAATGAGCAACGCGCCCGCAATTTTGTTGAGCATCACACTCACCAAGGGGTTGGCGCGCACGCGCTCTGCCAAGTGATGCGCCAACATCACCACCACCAAACCATACGCAAAAGTGAGGACGGCAATGGTGGCAGCCATCACAGCAAATGTGAGTAGCCCCAAATGAATCGCTGGATCCACAAACAAGGGAAAGAACGCCATGTAAAAAACGATGGCTTTGGGGTTGAGCACGGTGATGAACAACGCTTGGCGAAAGTAATGGTCAGGCTTCATATCCAACACAGGCGCATCACCGGGCTTGGCATTGAAGAGCGAGTAACCCAAGCCGATCAAATACGCCGCCCCCGCCCACTGAATAGAACTGTACAAACTTGGGTAGTTGATAAGCAGCGCCGACAAGCCCGCCACGGCCAACCACAACAAAACCTGATCACCCGCAATCACGCCGAATGTGGCGGCCAAGCCCGAACGCACCCCACCCTTGCCTGTTGCGGTGAGCAAAGCCAAATTACCGGGGCCGGGAATGGCTAAAAAGACAATGATGGCCACGACAAATGCGCCGTAGTCCGCGATACCGAACATAGAAATCTCAGGTTTTTGACTGAAGGAAGTTTAACCGCGCATCCAGACGATGCAGCGCTCGGCATCCAAGCCGGGCACCTGGAGTTGTTCCACGTGAAACACCTTGACGCTTTCTGGCAACACTGACAGCTCTTGGTCGGGGTGTTTGCCCTTCATGGCCATCCATACGCCATGACTGGCCAAGGCCGCCTGCGACCAAGTCGTGAAGTCAAGCAATGAGGCAAATGCGCGGGAACAAATCACGTCATACGGCTGAGCCAAGGACTCAACCCGCGCATGCAACCCTTTCAGGTTGGGCAACTTCAAAGTGGCCGCCACCTGCTGAATGAAAGCCGCTTTTTTGGCCACGGTGTCCACACATGTCACCGCAATCTCAGGGCAGGTGATGGCGATGACGATGCCAGGCAAACCTGCGCCCGCACCCACATCTAGCAAACTCAGTCTGGTTTGACCCTCTGGCAAAACCAACGTGGCCATCTCGCGACGCAGTGGCGCGACAACAGCCAAGCTGTCTAGCAGGTGGTGCGTGAGCATCTCGTTCGCGTCACGAACAGCCGTCAAGTTATAGACCTTGGTCCATTTGGCGATCAAATCCATATACGCCAAAAGCTGAGCTTGCTGCTCAGCAGGTACGGCCAAGCCTAATCCGTCGAGCCCTTTTTGCAGCGTAGGCAACAAAGGATGCATCAGGCAGCCTCAGCAGAATTGTTGGCGGCCGCCTCTTGGGCAAACCCCTTGACGCGGGAGCGTTTGAGGTGAATCAACAACAAAGAAATGGCCGCCGGCGTGATGCCCGACAAGCGAGAGGCCTGCCCCAAAGTCTCGGGGCGCTGGCGACTCAAGCGCTGGCGCACCTCAAACGACAGCGCGGTGACTTGGTTGTAATCCAGATCTTCAGGCAGTCTGAGGTTTTCGTAATGCACGGCGCGTTCGACTTCGTCACGCTGGCGGTCAATGTAGCCCGAATACTTGGCGGCAATTTCAATCTGCTCAATGATGGCGCGGGTGGTTTCACGTGAAACATCATCCCCCGCCAAACCCGCCAACAACTCTTGGTTTTGATACTTGGCGCCATCCAAAGACATCAAGCCCTGATAGCTCACGTCTGGGCGGCGAAGCAAATCAGCCAAGTTGTATTCGCGGTCAATGCCCTTGCCCAGAACGCGCTCTGCCTCTGCTGCAGGCAAGTTGCGTGGGTTGACCCAGACGGACTTAAGACGCTCTGTTTCACGTGAAACAGCATCACGTTTGCGGCTGAAGGCGTCCCAGCGCGCATCATCCACCAGCCCCATTTGGCGCCCAAGCTCGGTCAAACGCATGTCGGCGTTGTCTTCACGCAGCTGCAAGCGGAACTCGGCGCGACTGGTGAACATGCGGTAAGGCTCGGTCACGCCCTTGGTTGTGAGGTCGTCCACCAACACGCCTAAGTAGGCTTGCTCTCGGCCAGGCGTCCAAGCGCCACCAAAGTCGTTGGCAGCGCCATCCAAACGACGGCATTGCAAAGCGGCGTTGATGCCAGCAAACAAACCTTGCGCAGCAGCCTCTTCATAGCCAGTGGTGCCATTGATTTGTCCAGCAAAAAACAAGCCTCCGATGGCGCGAGTTTCAAAGCTGCGTTTAAGTTCGCGCGGGTCAAAGTAGTCGTACTCGATGGCATAACCAGGGCGAATGATGTGGGCGTTTTCCAAGCCCTTCATCGAGCGAACCAAGTCATACTGAATGTCAAAGGGCAAGCTGGTGCTGATGCCGTTGGGGTAGTACTCGTGGGTGGTCAGACCTTCGGGCTCAAGAAAAATTTGGTGGCTGTCTTTGTCGGCAAAACGGTTGATCTTATCTTCCACGCTCGGGCAATAGCGCGGGCCAACGCCTTCAATCTTGCCCGTGAACATGGGGCTGCGATCAAAGCCAGAGCGAATGATGTCGTGCGTGCGCTGGTTGGTGTGGGTGATCCAGCACGGCATGTGCTGCGGGTGCATGGATGCACGTCCCATGTAACTAAACACCGGCACCTCGCCCAACACGCCAGCCGAACGCGCGCCAGTTTCGGTTTGGTTGGTCACGCCATCGCCTGGCTGCTCGATGCATTGGCTGAAGTCAATTGTGCGACCATCGATGCGTGGTGGCGTCCCGGTTTTTAGTCGCCCTTGTGGCAATTTGAGCTCTTTGAGGCGCGCCGACAAACTCACAGCAGGCGGGTCACCCGCGCGGCCACCTGCATAGTTGTTCAGGCCCACATGAATCTTGCCATCCAAGAAAGTGCCCGCTGTCAACACAACCGTACGGCTGCGGAAACGGATACCCGCCTGCGTACAAGCACCTACCACGCGCTCGCCCTCCACCATCAAGTCATCCACCGCTTGCTGGAACAGCCACAAATTGGGCTGGTTTTCCAACATACGACGGATCGCGGCCTTGTACAAAATGCGGTCGGCCTGTGCACGGGTGGCGCGCACCGCTGGTCCTTTAGAGCTGTTAAGGATGCGAAACTGAATGCCCGACTCATCGGTGGCCAAAGCCATCGCACCGCCCAAAGCGTCCACTTCTTTGACCAAATGTCCTTTGCCGATGCCGCCGATGGATGGGTTGCAGCTCATCTGACCCAAAGTTTCAATGTTGTGGCTTAAGAGTAAAGTTTTAGCGTCCATGCGTGCTGCGGCCAGCGCAGCTTCTGTGCCGGCGTGACCACCACCCACCACAATGACATCAAACTCTTGGGGATACAACATACAAAACCCTTTGGGTGTGCGCATACGCAAACAAATGCAAGGCAATGCGCTGCCCTGCTCAATAAGGGCGCGATTTTACTTGGGGTGCGACAGCAACACAGTGGATGATGTTTTTAAGTCAAAATCGCAACGACATCCAACGAGGTACGACATGAAAAGAACGATCCCCTTGCTCTTGCTTGCACTGATGACATCATCCACATGGGCAGCGACTGGCGAAGAAATTTACAACGCCACTTGTGCCAATTGCCATGCAAAAGGCTTAGCTGGTGCGCCACAAACAGGTGACAAAAAAGCATGGAGCAAACTCATCAAAGAGGGTCAACTTCAGTTAACGGCTGATGGCTACAGCGGCGTGCGCGCAATGCCAGCGAAAGGCGGTCGTCCAGAGTTGACGGTGGCTGAGTTTGGCAGTGCCGTCGTCTTTATGGCAAATCAAGCGGGTGCTAACTGGCAAGAGCCGGATGATGACATGCTGAAAAAAATCAACGCACGCATCGAGAAGCGTGCGCAGGCAAAAAAATAAATCTGCACACACCACACGAAGCATGACCTCTATTCAACAAGCGCGTGGCATAGAACGTCTTGTGCAAGGCATCGACACCCAAGATGGCGCTGGGGTACGTTTGACACGCGTACTTAGCCACGACCTGCAAGAACGCCTTGACCCTTTCTTAATGCTCGATGCGTTTGGCAGTGACAACCCAGGTGACTACATTGCGGGTTTTCCAAACCACCCACATCGCGGCTTTGAGACCGTGACCTACATGATTGCCGGTCGTATGCGTCACAAAGACAGCGGCGGGCATGAGGGCCTACTGCAAAACGGTGGTGTGCAATGGATGACCGCAGGGCGCGGATTAATTCACAGCGAGATGCCTGAGCAAGAAGAAGGCGTGATGGAAGGCTTTCAGCTGTGGCTCAACCTTCCAGCCAAAAACAAACTGTGCGAACCCTGGTACCGAGACATTCAAAGCGAAAGCATTCCTGAAGTCACGACCTCAGAAGGCGTTCTCGTGCGTGTGATTGCAGGTCGATCTCATGGCACGGACGGTGCAATGCAGCGCGAGCATACTGAACCCATCTACTTGGATCTGCACTTCCCTGATGCTAATGACGTGCTCTTTGAGCAAACCCTACCCCCAACGCACAACGCGTTTGTGTATGTTTACCGTGGGAAATTAGAAGTGATACAGGGCGACAAGGCCACCGCTGTGCCTGTCAAACGTATGGGCATACTCACCAATGGTGGCGATGGTTTGATCGTGCGCGCGCAAGCGAACACACGTGCCATTTTGATTGCAGGACAACCATTGAATGAACCCATTGCGCAATACGGGCCATTCGTCATGAATACGCGCGAAGAACTGGTACAAGCCGTGGATGATTTCCGCGCAGGCTTGATGGGATAAACCCACCAAGCAGCCATCTTTTAAACGTCGATATTGGCAGCGCGCAAAGCATTGCTTTCAATGAAGTTACGGCGAGGCTCAACCTCATCGCCCATCAGCATGGTGAACACACGATCGGCTTCAATGGCATCGTCAATTTGCACGCGCAACAAGCGGCGCACATTGGGATCCATCGTGGTTTCCCAAAGTTGCTCGGGGTTCATCTCACCCAAACCTTTGTAGCGCTGACGCGCTGTCGCGTTTTCTGCTTGGCCAATCAACCACTTCATGGCTTGGCGGAAGTCAGACACTTTTTCTTCTTTGGCCTTTTCACCTTCGCCGCGATGAACTTTGGAACCTTCACCCACCAAATCACGGAAGGTTTGAGCAGCCTCAGCTAACGCTGCGTAATCGGCACCATGCACAAAGTCTTGCGTGATCACACTGCTCTTAACATTGCCATGATGACGACGGCTGATGCGCAAGATCGGCTTGTCGGTGCGAACATCAAATTCACCAGACGCTTCTGAACCGCTGCCCAGTTCACGCAACTTAGCTTGCATAGCCACCGCTGATTTTTCAGCATCCGCCACAGTGTCGAGGTTCACGGACACACCATCTGCCATGGCGCGTAAAGCTTCTGCGTCCATAAAGCCACTCAAGCGTGCAATGACAGACTCAGCCACTTGGTGCTTGCGCGCCAACTCGCCCAAAGTCTCACCATTCAACACTTGCGAGTTCGGACCGCCTGTGGTGATGCTGGCATCTTTCAATGCGATGCGCAACAAGAAACCATCCAAAGCAGCTGCATCTTTGAGATAGAGCTCTTCTTTACCGGCTTTGACTTTGTACAAAGGTGGTTGCGCAATGTAGATGTGGCCACGCTCAACCAACTCTGGCATTTGACGATAGAAGAAGGTGAGCAACAAGGTACGAATGTGTGCACCGTCCACGTCCGCATCGGTCATGATGATGATGCGGTGGTAACGCAACTTATCGA
>JACCDW010811932.1_pt1 | contig 21341 bp, 20 predicted proteins | sample 7449781 | NCBI WGS metagenome assembly JACCDW01 (sample SAMN15323449, study PRJNA562643) | freshwater metagenome | isolation source: river surface water | place: USA:Blue River Watershed | collected 2017-08-18
ATAAGAATCGGGAGCGGGATTAGATGTTGCGAGGGAAGGGATCGAACCTCCGACCTTCGGGTTATGAGCCCGACGAGCTACCGCTGCTCTACCTCGCGATGTTTGGAGGGCAAAGGTAGGTCAATATTAGTTCTTAAACAAGTTTATTGAGAAGTTTATAGAATAAGTCTGTAAATCCAAGATTAGTTCTTATGCTTAATGCTAGAAGCTCCAGAACTATGCATGTCTTTAATAGAGGCAGTGCCTTTATAATCTATGCTACTAGCTCCTGTTGCATGTACTTTAAGCATATCTGACACGTTTACTTTGACACTGCTTGCACCAGATGCTTCAACAGACGCTCCTTTTACAGCATAATCATACATCTTCACACTGCAAGCTCCAGATACATCCACAATTAAATCATCTCCTGAACCTGTCACTTCATAGTCACTCGCCCCTGATCCTTTAGCAGAAAATGCATTGGCGCGGATAGTTGATTTAATACTTGAAGCACCAGATAAATCTGCCATTAAAGTACCCGCTTTAATATCACCCTTTAAGTCACTGGCTCCAGAAAGATTAATTTTTAATTTCTCAGCACTTAAGCCATTCACGATTTTTATGTTCGTTGCGCCAGATCCAGTTAAAGCATATAATTCTTTAACGCTCACATAGGCCTTGGTTTTATAATCATCATCATTCCATTTCCACCATTTGTTATTATCCGCCATTCTGATAATTAAGGTACCTCCTACTACTTCAGTGATAATTCTATTTCTATACTCATCTGTTTTTGCACTCACAGCTACTTCTGTCTTATTGGACTGACTAATGTAGAGTTCAATGGCATTGGAAACACGAATAGAGGTAAAATTGGGTAATTTTCTTACCTGCACATTATCATCATAGATCACACCCATCTTATTTTGAGCCTGGGAAAATAAAGCAAGTAAAACAAACGCAAAGAGGAATATCTTTTTCATAATCATTGTATTTATATCGTATAACGAAAGGCTTCCATTAAAGTTACAGTTGTTCGTCTAAAAAAAGCTCCCTATTTTTGCCCCGTCCTCGGGGTGCTGTAAAAAGCTGAGATAAAACCCGTTGAACCTGAACAGGGTAATTCCTGCGAAGGGAAGGTACCGCACAACTCGTGCACTTCTCATAGCTCATTATTCCTGTTCCCAGTACAATTTATTGAAACTTTAAAACAAGAACTATGACTAAGTTATTGGGAACAATTGCATTTGCTTTTCTACTTCAGCCTTTAACAGCCCAGAAGCAAAATTACACGGATAGTATCCGAAGCCTCCCACCATTGGAAGTTAAATCAATCAGGGTTAGTGAACAAGCCCCTTTTGCCAAAACGAATATCAGTAAAGCACAAATAGCATTGAACAATGTGGGACAAGACCTACCCTTCCTACTTGAGAATACCCCTTCTGTAGTCGTGCATGCGGACGCAGGAATTGGGGTGGGCTATACCGGCATAAGAATAAGAGGGACGGATGCAACAAGAATCAACTTTACATTAAATGGTATTCCTTACAATGACCCCGAAAGCATGGGTACCTTTTTCGTCAATATCCCCGACTTTAGTTCCAGCGTCAATAGTATTCAAATTCAAAGAGGTGTGGGTACTTCGACCAATGGCGCTGGTGCATTTGGAGCGAGTGTGAATTTAATGACCAACGACTACAATCCAAAAGCTTATTTATCCTTACAAAATAGCGCTGGCTCTTTCAATAGTTTTAAGAACAATCTTGTTTTTGGATCAGGATTGATCAATAACAGGTTCACTATTGACGGAAGGATAAGTTCTATAACGAGTGATGGATTTATTGATAGAGCAACCAGTAATTTGAAAAGCTTTTTTCTAAGTACCACTTATTGGGGAGATCAATCTTCTTTAAGATTGAATATATTTAGTGGAAAAGAAAAAACTTACCAAGCTTGGTATGGTGTACCTCAGGAATTACTAGCCACTAATAGAACTTTCAATCCAGCTGGAACAGAAAAAGCCGATGCGCCCTATGACAACCAAACAGACAATTATACGCAAACGCATTATCAGTTGTTTTATAATAAAAATATAATGGGCAACTGGAAATGGAATACCGCATTTTATTTAACCACCGGGAAAGGCTATTATGAAGAATATAAAGCGGGGGTAGATTTTTCGGACTACAATATCGACATCACCAATAAAACAAATGTACCCGCCGACTTAGTTAGAAGAAGATGGTTAGATAATCAGTTTTATGGTCAGATCGCAGCTATCTCTTATGTGGACAGTCTAAATGACTTAACCATTGGAGGAGGATGGAGCGTGTATGATGGATTGCATTTTGGCACATTACCCTACTTGGCAAATACATTAGCTCCAACCAATTATAGATACTATGACAATGATGCGCTAAAAAAAGAAATGAATACTTATGTAAAGTGGGAAAGGAGATTGACAAAGCAATTTAAAAGTTTTATAGACCTACAATATCGATTTGTCAATCATCAAATGAATGGATTCACTAAAAATACAGATTTAGAAATTGAAAGAAAGTTTAATTTCTTCAATCCAAAAATGGGCTTGACTTATCAAGCAAAAAATGTTTTTTATTATACCAGTGTTGCTGTCGCAAACAAAGAACCTAATAGGGATGATTTTGAAGCTAGTGTGAATGAACAGCCTAAAAGAGAACAATTAATTGACTGGGAGACTGGATTTGAATTTAAGAAATCCAAATATGCTTTAAATGCGAATATCTATTATATGGATTATAAGGACCAATTGGTGTTGACAGGTAAAATAAACGATGTAGGCGCCTATACCAGAACCAATGTGCCAAAAAGTTATAGAGCCGGGGTAGAATTGCAATTAAAATACGCATTGAACAAAAAATATAGTACAAGCTATAGCGTCACATTTAGTCAAAATAAGATTAAGGAATTTACAGAATACATAGATGATTATGATCAATACACGCAAGTAGCTATACAGCATAAAAATACCAATATCGCCCTATCTCCTAGCTTAACAACTAATCGCACTTTTAATTGGAAGCCAAATGACAAACTGAGCTTTTTCTGGACAACTAAGTATATTTCAAAACAATTCTTAGACAACACACAAAACGAGTCTAGAATTCTTGATTCTTATTTATTAAATGACATCAATGCACATTGGACCATCCTAAATAAAGCAAAATATACTATACTTTTACAATTGTATGCGAACAATATTTTAGATGTACAATATGCACCAAATGGATATACCTATAGTTATATCTATGATAGAACTACCACCACCTCCAATAATTATTATCCAATGGCCGGAAGAAACTTTTGGGTTAGTTTAAAGATCGACTTGAAATAAATCATTCCAGCTCATAAAAAAGGTCCTGAAAACTCAGGACCTTTTTAAATATATTTCGTTACTGTTTATTACTTCTTCTCTTTATCTACTGTATTGATAAAATCAATTAGTCCTTTAAAGTAAGTTGCTTGATCGTCATACATAGACATATGAGACCCTTTTGGACAAAGAAGGTAGGTGCCATTTTGTACTTTATTCGCAATCATTTCCATTGCCTTAGGATCCATGGTGTCAAATGCACCACCAATACTTAAGGTAGGTACTTTTATTTTTGCAAGATCCGCAGTTCTATCCCAATTTTTTAACACTGCGTTGCCCACTACTCCGAATTCCGAAGGGCCTTGCATTTTTAAATACAAAGGATAATTCATTTTAGCAAAAGCACGAACTACAGGATCTGGCCAATTAGCTGGTGGCATTCTCAACACATGCTCAGGGTAATAATAATCATTGATCAACTTTAAATAAGCGGGATCCGTATATTGACCTTTTGCTTCATAAGCTCTAATTTGAGTCAATACTTCTTTAGGCAATTGAGGGCCTAAAACTTCATTCGCATACTTTATATATTCAGGAATGGAAGCCATCATATTTGAAATGATCAATCCTTTCAAATTCTTTTGATATTTTAAAGCGTATTCGATTGCCAATATACCGCCCCAAGAATGTCCTAGTAAATAAAAATTATTAGCATCTAAACCAAGTGAAGTTCTCACCGTTTCAACTTCTTCAACATAACGTTCAATAGACCATAAGCTGCTATCGTTGGGATTGTCTGAATAAGCAGATCCTAATTGATCGTAGTAATAATACTCCACATCCTCTTGAGGAAGGAAGGAATCAAAACATTCAAAATATTCATGCGTCGCCCCAGGACCACCATGCAATAACAAAACTTTTTTTGTTGGATTGTTTCCTACACGCTTTGTCCATACTGTAAAATCACCTTTGGTTGTATGAATAGGGATACGTTTAACACCACCAGATAAAATATCAGTTTTACCAGTTGTATCGTGATAGTTTGACTTGGTGTCAGTTGATCCATTCATACATGCTGCTAATGATAGCACAAGGCAACAAGCAACTAATTGAATGATTTTTTTCATATGCTGATTTTAGATTATCCTGGAAATTTTTCCTGCCATGCCAACATCCCACCAACTACATTCACTACATTTTTAAATCCATAAGGCTCCATCATCATGCATGCTTGCCCACTTCTGTTTCCACTTCTGCAATAAACATATACTGTCTCCTCTTTAAGATGCTCAATCTCGTCTAACTGTAAAGATTGTACTAAGCCCAAAGGCAATAATTGACCACCAATATTGAATGCTGCATGCTCATGCGGTTCTCTAACATCTAATAAATTCAATTTTTCTCCGGCATCAATTTTTGCTTTTAATGCTTCAACTGTAATTGTATTCATAACCTTAATTTTTAAATTTTAACATATCCTATTTTAATAAACGATTGATTATTGTATTGAGTCTCGAATGGCTTTTACTGGGGCCACTTTGTCTAAGACGATATTAATGGAAGCACCTTTTGAAATGGAATTCTTTACAGGCATCCCTAGTGAATCCAATTGACTTCCATACACACTTGGACTTTGATCAAATACAAATGCTGAAGCACTATCACCAATCGCGCCATTTACTGATACCACTCCTAAATTTAAACCTAAGCTAATCAATTGAGCCTTCGCCTGCTCATAGGTCAATCCTATTAAATCTGGCATAAGCATTCCTGTTGAAGCACCACCATCTCCAACTAAGAAGTGGATCAATGTTCCAGAAGGTATTTTAGAACCAGGGGCAATGGGTTGACCATTGACCAACTGATCAATGACAACGTTTTTATTTTGATCTGGTACCATTTGTATCGAACCCAATCTTAAACCAAGTACTTTCAAATATGTCTCTGCACTTTTAATTGAAAAACCAACAAGATTTGGCATATCTACTTGTGGGGCAATAACACGATTAATTGTAAGGTAAACTGTTCTGCCTTTTTTTACAATCTCATCTGCATCTGGAGTTTGTCTTAACACTGCATTTCTTGCGAGTGTGTCAACGTAGATTGAATCTTGCAACTCAACATCAAATCCGAGTGCTGTAAGATTTTTTTCTGCAGCAACCACATCTAACCCAATCACTGATGGCACTTTCTCTGTCTCACCATTGCCGGTAATCCAACCTAATGAGAAAAAGAAGATGATGAACAAGCACAATGCAGCTCCAAATCCAATGAGCATATTCATCCACAAAGGCTTCTTTAATATGTCGTCAATTAATTTCAAATTGCTTGATTTTATTTTTGTTCTAAACTGTCTTCAATAATCCAACCATAAAACTCTGTCAAAGTCCACCCCATTGCTTTTACTTGTTGAGGAATAACACTTGCCTCACTTTGACCAGGCACGGTATTTACTTCTAACATGTAAGCTTTTTCAGCAGCTTCGTCATAAATGAAATCAATTCTTACCACACCTCTACAGTTTAAAATAGCATACACTTTTTGTGCAGCAGCTGTTAAGGCGTCAAACATTTTTGTTGTAATATCTGCAGGTGTAATTTCCTTGCTCTTACCTTGGTATTTCGCCTCGTAATCAAAAAACTCGTTTTCAGTTTTGATCTCAGTGATTGGCAACACAGTGATTTTACCTTTAGACTTAAATACACCAATAGTGAATTCTCTGCCACTTATAAATTCCTCTACCAATATCTGTGTATCTTCTTTAAATGCTTTTTCCAATGCAGTTGGTAACTCACTTGCTTGATTCACTTTGCTAATACCAAAACTACTTCCACCATTGTTTGGCTTCACAAATACAGGCAGTGTAAGACTTGCCAAAATTTGATCAGGACTTAATGTATTCTCTTTAAATAAGTGTAATGATTTTGCCACACCTACTCCACCAAATCCAGCAACCGCTACGGTGTATCTTTTATTAAATGTCAATGCAGAAGTCGCGGTATCACAACTTGTGTAGGGTAAGCCAATCATATCAAAGTAGCCTTGTAGTTTCCCATCTTCACCTGGGGTGCCATGAATGCACATCAACGCTACATCAAATTTTATTTTTTCAGCACCTTCTACGATACTAAAATCTGCTTTATCAACTGCCACTTCCTCTCCAACTGCATTCTCATACCACCAGCCTGTAGGATGAATGTCAATTTGATAGACTTCAAACTTTTCTTTATCCAATGCATTGAACACAGTCTTTGCACTTTTATAACTAATCTCCGCTTCAGAACTATATCCTCCTGTAACCAATGCGACTTTCTTTTTCATAGCATCCAAATTTGTATGGTCAATGATGAACCAACTATTTTTGACAATAAAAAAAGGGAAATGATTCCCTTTTTAAACCATTTATTATAAATGTAATTTTTCTTTCTTCGCTAACAATTCATCCACCGTCTCTTTGTACAACTCATCAGGTACACAACAGTCAACTGGACAAACAGCAGCACATTGAGGTTCTTCATGAAAACCTTGACACTCTGTACATTTGTTTGGTGTAATATAGTAAGTATCCATAGCTACTGGTGTCATTCTTGCACCTGCATCTACAGCAGTTCCGTCCATTAAAGTATAAGCTCCTTTTAATGAAGTACCATCGGACATCGCCCATTCTACTCCACCTTCATAGATTGCATTATTTGGACATTCTGGCTCACATGCGCCACAATTGATACATTCGTCAGTAATTTTGATTGCCATAAAAAATATTTAAATTTTAGTAACGTACTTTTGCTTACAAAGATATAACACAAGCATGAACTTACAAGCAAGAATTAAAGGTTTTGTCACCCTTGGACAACAGCTCTCAGATCCAAATAATAGCCTATTGTTAACCGCTAAGGATGAGGCTTATCGCCAAAATGCCTGGTTTTTACCCGAATTTATAGACCAAGCAATTCTACAGATCAGCGAACAGTTTTTAAAAGAAGAAGCGCTTGTTGAATGGACATCCACCTATCCATCTATTGCAGATCAGCCCACAGAAATTAAAGTGGGGATCGTCATGGCTGGTAACATTCCTTTGGTAGGTTTTCATGATTTATTGAGTACCCTTATTGCTGGACACACTGCTGTAGTAAAAAGGTCTTCCAAAGACCAAGTATTGATGGACTTTATCATTGCAAGTTTAATAGCGATCAACCCGGCTTTTGCTGCTCAAATCATGGTTCAAGAACAGCTAAAAAACTGCGATGCTTACATTGCCACAGGAGGCAACAATGCAGGCAACTATTTTGACTATTATTTTGGCAAATTTCCACATATCATCCGCAAGAATAAGACTTCAATAGCAATTCTCGATGGTACTGAAACCGAAGCCGAACTGGCATCTTTGGCTGATGATTGTATGCTTTATTATGGACTGGGCTGCAGAAACGTAACCCAGATTTGGGTGCCTGAAGGATATGATTTTATCCCATTTTTAAGCGCCCTCAAAAAGTACAACTACTTATTAGATCAACATAAATACAAACATAACTACGACTATCAATTGGCATTATTGATGATGAGTAAACAAATGTATATGGATTCAGGCGGGGTGCTGATGAGTGAAAACCCATCCCCTTTTGCCGCAATCAGTCAAATTCATTATCAATACTACAAAACAGGTCAGCTACCCCAATTAAACCTGGAAGAAATTCAATGCGTCGTAGGTAAGAATGCACTCTCGTTTGGGAGTTTACAACAACCAAAACTGGCTCAATATGCTGACGGAGTAGATAGTTTAGACTTTTTGACAGGTCTTACTAGAAATGCTTAAACGAACAATTTCGTAAATCTTTTGTTAAACTCATTTACAGAATTTGTGACATAATTTCAGCTGCACTAGATTGCATTCAAATTGGTACACATTTTGTAAAATTAATTGTATAAACATCAAATAGTTAGTTATGAATTTGAATTTAAAAAACGTTTTAGCCATTGTAGGCATTAGCGCTACCACTACTATTTTAAGTGTATGGGGATATGCTAAACTAAACAATTCCAATAACGCATTTGAATCGGCAAATAATTTGCCTGCCAACTATGCTAGTTTATTTCAAGGGAATGCCCCAAGTACAACAGTGGATTTCACACCTGCTGCAAGTGCTGCATCCCCTGCTGTGGTGCATATTAAAACCAAGACCAATGCAAAGCAAGTACAACAAAATGGACAGCCAAGACAAAGGAATCCATTTTTCGATTTCTTTGGAGACGATGATATGCTAGGCGATTTTTTTGGTGGCCCAAGAGTTATTCCAGAACAAAGAGCAAGCGGAAGCGGTGTATTGATAACAGCTGACGGATATATTGTCACCAATAACCATGTAGTCAATGGAGCAGATGAAATCAATGTAACACTTACCAATAAAAAGAGCTACAAAGCAAAAGTGATAGGCACTGATGCGAGCAGCGATTTAGCTGTTATCAAAATTGAAGCGAGTGGATTACCTTATTTAGTGTATGGCAATAGTGACGAAATTAAATTAGGACAATGGGTATTGGCGATTGGCTATCCGTTGAACCTAGATGTAACCATTACAGCCGGTATTATTAGTGCCAAGAATAGATCTATTAATATCAATTCTAAACAAAGCGATAAACCAGTTGAAACTTTCTTGCAAACTGACGCTGCAGTAAACCAAGGAAATAGTGGTGGTGCTTTAGTCAATACTAGTGGAGAGTTAGTAGGCATTAATTCTGCTATTGCTTCACCTACTGGTTCTTATGCTGGATATTCTTACGCTATCCCAGTGAATCTAGTAAAAAAGGTAGTGACGGATATTGTAAAATTTGGTACCGTTCAACGTGCTTACTTGGGTATTTCTTATCCTCAAGATGATTTATCAGAAGAACAAGTAAAGAAGATTGAATCTGATTTTAAAGTTAAAATTGGAGACGTGCAAGGAATTGTAGTAACAGATGTACTAGAGGGTGGTGCTGCAAAAGCTGCTGGTATAAAAGTAGGTGATATCATCACTAAAATAAACGGCACTAACGTTAAATCATCCCCTGAATTACAAGAGCAAATTGCCAAATACAAACCCAACGACAAAATTAGCATCACTTTAAAAAGAGATAATAAAGACCTGACTTTGAATGCAACTTTGAAAGCTAAATTAGGCAATACAGACTTAGCTAGTAGTAGTAAGGCTGCTGAAAAATTAGGTGGAAAATTAGAAACAATAGATAAAACGACTGCTGAGAAAAATGATATAGATGGCGGCGTACTCGTTAAAGATTTAGGGAATGGCATTTTAGGAAAGAGCAGAGTGGAAAAAGGATTTGTGATTACACATGTGAATGATCAACCTGTAAAAAATACAGAAGAATTTTATGACCAATTGAAAAAAGTATCAGGCGCTACCATTAAGCTATCTGGAATTTATCCAGGCTTCTTTGGGAACTATGCATTCATGTTAAACTTAAATGATTAAACGGTAGATTTATACCAAAAAAAGGCGCTAATTCTAGCGCCTTTTTTATTGAACGAATTCTTTATTTTAATTTCATTGACTGCCAGATCGCTTCCTTTTCGTTTAAAGAAAGCTTTGCTAAATCCAACCCATTGTCCTTTGCATAGGTTTCCATTAATTCAAAACGATGTTTGAATTTCTTATTGGTCTTTTCCAATGCCGACTCTGGATCTATATTTAAAAAACGTGCATAATTAATCATACTGAACAGGACATCCCCAAATTCAGCTTCCATTTTTTCTTGGTCATTGGCCTCAATCTCTGCTTTTAATTCTCCAATCTCCTCTTCTACTTTGTCCCATACTTGCTCCTTGTTCTCCCATTCAAATCCAACCTGCTTCACCTTTTGTTGAATCCTAAATGCCTTCACCATCGCAGGTAAACTATTGGGCACACCAGCCAATAAAGAAGTCTTTCCTTCTTGTAATTTCAATTGCTCCCAATTGCGCTTCACCTCTTCTTCGTCTTCTACTTTTACATCTCCGTAGATATGAGGATGACGATGGATTAACTTCTTAGAAATGGCTTCAATGGAATCCTGTAAAGTAAAATGACCTTGCTCTGTACCTATCTTAGCATAGAACAAGACATGTAATAATAGATCACCCAGTTCCTCTTTAATGCCTTCCCAATCTTCATCAATGATCGCATCTATTAACTCATACAATTCCTCAATGGTATTACTTCTCAAACTTTGTATGGTTTGTTTTTTATCCCATGGACATTTTTCACGAAGGGTATCCATGATTTCAACCAATGCTAAAAAACTTTCAGCAACCTTATTCTGAGACATGACTAACTATTGATTTTAAATTCGGTGAATTGCTAAGATACAAATTGTTAGGGACTGCCGGATCATTGCATTCGCATAAAAAAAGCCTCTCACTTTCGTGAGAGGCTTCGTGCCTCAGGCGGGAATCGAACCCGCACTCGCGTTGCGGCGAACAGGATTTTAAGTCCTGCGTGTCTACCAGTTCCACCACCAAGGCGTCTGTTACAGACTTAAAAAAAATCCCGTCCGAAGAACGGGATTTTTGAGCGGAAGACCAGGCTCGAACTGGCCACCCCGACCTTGGCAAGGTCGTGCTCTACCAAATGAGCTACTTCCGCTTGAACAAGAACTAATTTTTGGAGTGCGAAAATAAGGAATCAACACACACCAACAAAATTTTTTTCTATTTATATTCAGGTTTGTACTGAGAACTTGTGTTCACTTCTACTTCTGGCTTCTCGAAACCAGAACTGAATAACTTAGTACAATTCCCTAAAACCAATGATAATAGTGCGAAAACAGATACATAAAAGATGAATCTAGAAGAACTTACCCAGTTCTTAGCGATGTCTTTGTCTGCTGATGTTTCTTGTATTTCTTGTGACATAGTATTTTATTACGGATGCAAAAATAACAACAAGTTCTTAATTATGAGCGTGTTTGGTGACAATTTTATCAAATTCTTGCCTGTTTTTTACAAAGTATTGGAATACGACAGATCCGTTGTAGACACCCCCAAGCGAAGCCAAAGGTTTGCAATGCTTACTCCTATTGACTTTGCCCATTAACCAATACCCCATAACAGCAAAATGCGCCTTGGCAATAGCCGTAAAAAAGTATCCATCCCCACTCAATAAACCTTTCCATGCAGACACCCCATCTAAAGCAAAACGGACTGGCATTTTCCATATCAATTCACGCATTGGAAGGTGCTTACTCAACATGATCAAATTATTCCTGAAATTTAAAAATACCTTTCTACCGCCTCTTGGTAAAGTGCCCGCACCCACATGGTACACTACTGCTTCAGGGCAGGCATATAAAGTATGGCCTTCTAATTGCATTCTCCAACAAAGATCAATTTCTTCTTGATGCGCAAAAAAAGAAGCATCAAATCCACCCAATGCATGAAACAATTTAGAACGAATCATCATGGCCGCACCAGAGGCCCAAAAAATACGTTCAGCCTGATTGTACTGCCCATTATCTTGTTCACATACATCAAAAACCCTTCCTCTTGAAAACGGGTAGCCAAGGGCATCTATCCATCCCCCACTTGCGCCAGCATATTCAAAACTAGTTGGATTTTTTTGTGCCAATAGCTTTGGTTGACAAGCCCCAATTGTTGGATTGACTTCCATCAATTGCACCATTGGGGTCACCCAATTAGGATCTACTTGCACATCTGAGTTTAATAAAATATAATAATCCGCTTGAACTTGTTTTAGTGCCCAATTGTATCCACCAGCAAAACCTTCATTGGTTGGATTTTGAATCACTTTTACAGTGGGAAAATCTTTCGCTAATACAGTTAAAGAATCATCTGTTGAACCATTGTCTGCTACCACAATTTCCTTATGCTCATATTTCGTCGCCAACACCGAAGGCAAAAAAGTCTTCAGATAATGAGCTCCATTAAAATTTAAAATAACAATTGATACGAGCGGTTCCAAGGCAGATTTATTTATGCGAATGTAAGTCCAATTATGGGAAAATTAGGCAAAAACCCTATCTTAGAGCCATGATAAATGCAAATTTCCTATTTTCTAATTTAGATTTTCTAAATCATCCCATGGGGTAGATTCAATCCCTTGACACTTATTCTTGATTCTGTTTTTATCTATTTATTAAAAAAATTATTGCATGTCTACTACAATACAAACGAGTGCAAATACTGCGAAGTATATTGCCCTTGAAGATCAATTCGGCGCACACAATTATCACCCAGTTCCAGTTGTCCTTGAAAAAGGCGAAGGCGTTTTTTTATACGATGTGGATGGTAAAAGATATTTTGATTTCCTTAGCGGCTATTCTGCTGTCAACCAAGGACACTGTCATCCTGAGATCATTAAAGCTTTGACAGAACAAGCTCAAAAATTAACACTTACTTCTAGGGCATTTTACAATAACCTACTTGGAGCATACGAAAAATACATCACTAACTATTTTGGCTACGATAAGGTATTGCCGATGAACACTGGAGTAGAAGGTGGCGAGACCGCAATTAAATTAGCAAGAAGATGGGGCTATGCGGTAAAAGGCATTCCTGAAAATCAAGCGAAAGTGATTTTTGCAAAAGGTAATTTCTGGGGAAGAACCCTTGCAGCTATATCCTCTTCTACTGACCCAAGTAGTTACAAAGGATTTGGCCCTTATATGCCAGGATTCGGACTCGTACCATATAATGATTTAGCAGCACTAGAAACTGCATTACAAGATCCAACTGTTGCTGCATATATGGTTGAGCCTATCCAAGGCGAAGCTGGTGTGGTGATTCCTACGGATGGCTATCTTAAAGGTGTTCGTGCTTTATGTGATAAATACAATATCTTGTTCATCGCAGATGAAATCCAAACTGGATTGGCAAGAACAGGAACCATGTTGGCTTGTGATCACGAACAAGTGCGACCTGATATTTTAATACTTGGTAAAGCATTAAGTGGCGGTACCATTCCTGTTTCTGCAGTACTTGCAGATGATGTGGTGATGATGCAAATTAAACCAGGAGAACATGGATCTACTTATGGCGGTAACCCACTTGCCTGTGCTGTTGCAATGAAAGCATTGGAAGTGATCAAGTCTGAAAATATGGTAGAGAACGCTTTTAAAATGGGTGAAATTTTAAGGTCTGAATTGGCAAAATTAAATTCACCTTATGTAGCATCTATTAGAGGACGTGGATTGTTAAATGCAATAGTGATCAAGCATGAAAATCCAGAAGCGGCTTGGGATCTTTGTTTATACTTAAAAGAATTAGGCATCCTTGCAAAACCAACTCATGGAGACAAAATTAGATTTGCTCCACCTTTAATTATTACTGAAGCTCAAATTAAAGAAGCAGTGCAATTGATTGGAAAAGGACTAGAGCAATTAGCGAAATAATTGATAGCAATTTATAAGAAAAAATAGCCCTCCTTAGTGAGGGTTATTTTGTTTTAAGCTTAGGCAAGAATGTCATGATTAAAATCCCCACACTTAAAATCATACATGCATACAATGCCCATTGTTTTTGTGGACATTCACCCATAGCACAAGCAGATAATACTAAGTAATTGCGAAAACTCCATGCTACTATTAATGCAGCCCAAGCCATATTGAATCGCTTAGCACTTAAAGAAGGCAGTGCGAAAAACACAATGGCAAGAATGCCTACATAAAACAAGAACTTACCTGATTGTCCAAAATTGGTAGCGCCTGCATCCCATCCTGTTACAACCCAATTTCTACTTTCTATAATCACAAAAGGTTGAGTAGTGCAAAAGAATAACAATAAAGTAAGGATGATACCAATGGTTTGGGAATGTTTCATGGTTGCAAATTACTCAAAATTTGACAAAAGCGTACTTATACGGGAAAATGGCTTTTGTGGATGGTTTAGTTTGGGATTCATATTTCACCATTAAATCCAATCAGATGCAAACGAAAAAATTGAAAACGCTGAGCAACCTAATAATAGTAATCTTTATTAGCGCAGCTAGTTGCAAAAAAGAATCAATTGAAATGAACCAAGCTAAACTCAACGATGCTCCAGTAAATGCAATTCGTGAAATTGTTGGCAACAAAGGAATCATTCATCTTTTAAGCAATCAACAAATTTATGAACTAAGATCCTCTAGATCAGATGCTAATGTCAAAGACTCAAATACAAAACTTTTGACAATTCAAGAATTTAGAAAAATATATCATGACATAAATAATATAGAATACATCCGAATTGACCTAGACTCAAGTCTAAATAAGAAAAAATCCTCTAGTGAATATGCTGACGATGATTATGATGATGACCCTGGAAAGCCTGGTCTGCATAAGGTTCAGTTTTATGCTGCACCATTTAGTTATTTCAATGGTACATATGGGATTAACAATAGTAATATTCCATTGTCAATTCTTAATCTATGGTATGAAACAGATATTCATGGAAAGGTCATAGGCACGCCTCTACTTTTTTTTACTGGAATTTCATTTTTACAAACATGGACTCAATTAATTGTTACTTCAATTATGTTTAATCAAAATAATTATACATCTCATTTTTCAGTTGGTGGAACTACCTTATATGGTATAAATATTTTTGGTCAACAAGTAGGATGGACTTCATCAAGTCGTTATATCATAACAGTTAGCATGGATTCTAACAATGGCGAGGATGGAAAAATTACGATTAAAGCAGAACAGAATTAGCATAAAAAATGATTAAATTTAAATAAATAAAATCATGGCAACACTATATGGTTACTTTCTATTAGCAATCCCCTTTTTCGCAATCTTCCCTTTTGTAAAAAATAAAAAAAAGTTTACAGTCATATTTTTTCTTTTTTATGGATTGTTTGTTTTTATTGAAATACTAGCTTGCTTTTACTATTATATCTATATTATGAAGAAATAAGAAACCCAAAGCCAAGAGCGGATAGTCAATGCGATGCATTGCCTTCCGCTCTCGTCTCAGTAAACCCAAAGCCTTTCAACAAATCGCTGCGCCCTTTTAGTTTGGATTGGCAGCTCATTGAATTCGCTGCCTTCCTGCTCGGCTATCTCACTTTACCCAAAGCCTTTCAACAGTCCCGATTAGCGGGACTGTTTGCTTTTTTGCTTCTCGTCATCTTACACAAGCGAGCTTGTGACGCTGCCTTGAAACAAAAAAGCCTCTCACTTTCGTGAGAGGCTTTGTATCGAGGTCCCGAGCGGATTCGAACCGCTGTAGAAGCTTTTGCAGAGCTCTGCCTAGCCACTCGGCCACAGGACCCTTTTTAGGAACGCGAAAATAACGCAAAGAAGTTAATTATAAAAGAATTTTACCACTAATTCGAATTAAACGACATTTGTAGCCTAAAACATCCTTATGCAACAGCCAATTGGCGCTTCAGAATTGATTATTAACCCAAGAGGGGCCGTATATCATTTAGACCTTCGCCCAGACGAGATTGCCGATACCATCATTACCGTGGGTGATCCCGAGCGAGTTGCCCATGTCAGTAAGTACTTTGACCGTGTTGAACACAAATCTGCCCATAGAGAATTCATTACCCATACCGGATATATTGGTGGAAAACGTATTTCAGTGATGAGTACAGGAATTGGACCAGACAATATTGATATTGCCCTAAACGAAGTGGATGCCCTTGTGAATATCGACTTTGAAACAAGATGTATCAAAGAGACTAAAAAATCGGTGTCCGTTATTAGACTGGGCACTTGCGGCTCTTTGCAAGGCGAGGTTGGTGTAGACCAACTGGTTGCAGGTACACATGGATTAGGGGTTGATAACTTATTGCATTTTTACAAGCCGAATAACAATGATGAAGAATTAGCTATTTTAGCTGCTTTTGAACAACATACGAATATACATTCACACCATATTAAACCTTATATCTCTAGTGCGAGCGCAGGATTGTTAAAGCATTTTACAGAGGGTTATAGCCATGGCATTACTGTTACCTGCCCAGGTTTTTACGGACCTCAGGGAAGGATTTTAAGATTGCCTTTAAAGATGCCTAATTTGGTAGATCAGATGACTAGTTTTCGTTTTGGGAACCATCATATTGCTAACTTCGAAATGGAAACAAGCGCTATCTATGGCTTGTGTAATTTATTGGGACACCAATGTTTAAGTATCAATGTCATTGTAGCTAATAGAGTAAAGAAAGAATTTAGTAAAGACGGCGCGAAAGCTGTAGACCATATGATTCAAAAAAGTTTGGGCATAATTGCTGGCATTTAAACATTTTAAATTAATACCAAATGGATATTCAATTTTCAAAATACCAAGGCACAGGCAACGACTTTGTGATCATCGATAATAGAGATGGAAGTATTTCTTTGTCCAATCAACAAATTGCTTTTTTATGCGATAGAAGATTTGGTGTAGGTGGAGATGGATTGATGCTATTAGGTACAGCAACTGGATATGATTTCTCCATGACCTATTTCAATGCGGATGGAACTGAAGGAACAATGTGTGGAAATGGTGGAAGATGTTTAGTGCAATTTGCGCATGACAATGGTATTGTAAAAGACACCTATTCATTCATAGCCATTGATGGCCCGCACGAAGCTATCATTCACCAAAATGGATGGGTGCACTTGAAAATGATTGACGTGAATGAGGTTGAAACAGGCAATCATTTTTTTGTAACCAACACCGGTTCACCACACTATGTTAAGCTAGTTGAGGGGGTAGAAAATTATAATGTAGTGAAAGAAGGCAAAGCCATTCGCTACAATGATCGATTTAATAAAGAAGGTATCAATGTCAATTTCATTGAATTTCAAAAAGACCATTTATTTGTGCGCACATATGAAAGAGGAGTAGAAAATGAAACATTTAGTTGTGGGACCGGCGTAACTGCTGCAGCCATTACAACCCATTTACATAAAACCGGCGAACACCATGTTGCGATTCAAACTTTGGGTGGCAAACTTGCCGTAAGTTTTAATCACCTGGGTGGTGGACATTTTAAACATATCTGGCTTCAAGGGCCTGGCACATTTGTATACAAAGGAACTATCCATCTTAAATAATTGATTCATGCCCTTATTCAATGTTCGCGTTTATGGTATTTTAATTGATGCAGCCAATAGATTGTTAGTAAGTGACGAATATATCAGAGGAGAATATTTTACTAAACTTCCAGGTGGTGGTTTGGAATTTGGCGAAGGCACTAGGGAATGTTTAGCAAGAGAATATATGGAGGAGACAGGATTAACGGTTACAGTGGGAGATCATTTTTATACCACTGACTTTTTTCAAATGTCTGCCTTTAAGAAAACAGATCAGATTATTTCCATTTATTATTATGTTCATTGCGATGACCTCTCTGTGATCAAAACCACCACTGCCCCATTTGATTTCACCCCAGAACAAGTTGCAGACCCCAATGGCACTGCAGAATCATTTAGATGGGTAGAATGGGAAAGCTTAGGCGAAGAGACGATGCACTTGCCTATCGATAAGGTGGCTATAAAATTATTGAAGGAACAGTTTGCAGTATAATTAAATCCCCGCTTCTTCTCCCATTGCTTCTAATTTCATTTTTTGAGCAGTCTCTGCACCAACATAATTTTCGATGCGATTTCTCATTAAATGAATTAATGGTGTCAACACAATTGCCATAGTGAACTTGTAGATATAATTCACCACACCTACTGCTAAAACTGTAGACCATGACCATCCGTTTCCTATTTTGAAGGCGATAATGAGTACTACAAAACTATCTACCAATTGAGAAACCACCGTTGAACCTGTGGATCTTAACCAAATCATTTTTTCTCCTGTTAGTTTTTTGATCTGATGAAAGATGGTAACGTCAATCAATTGACTCACCATAAAAGCAATGATACTTCCAATAATAATCCACATGCCTTGTCCAAAAATAGCTTCAAAAGCCAATTGCATACTTGGCACGCCATTTTGCATTTTTGAATCTACCCAGAAACTAGCTGGTGCTGCAGACATTGCTAAATAAAACATCAAGAATGCATAACTAATTAAAGCCACTGCTATTAAACTGATTCTTCTGACCGCTTTAGGGCCATAATATTCATTGACAATATCCGTAATCACAAATTCTAATGGCCATAATAACACGCCACAGGTTAAATTGAATGCCAATCCTGATTCCCCAAACAAAGTCAAGTTCAATGGCTTAAAACCAAATACCGACTCTAGTGAAAAAATCTTACCCCCTATGCATTCAGCGATCAAAGCGTTAGCGACAAAAAATGCTGTGATACCCAGGAATAATTTAGTGGGTTTGTTTTTTAAAATTTGATGAATCATACGCTTGTTTATATAAATAAAAGGGCTACTTGAACAACTAACATACCAATGTTGAAAAAGGTTTGCCATTGAGGTAAATTAATCTCTTTTTTTTGTAGGAATTGGATAAAAAGGATGAGCGCGAATAGAAGGTTTACAAAAGGGGCTAATTCCAAACCCATCACGGCAATAAATTGAGCAATATCACGGGGGATTTTCATCCAGGTAATAAACAAGAAAAGGGTTGACAGCAGGTATACCAGGTTGGCTATAATGGCTACTTTTGAAATAAAGGCTAAGATGGGACGGCACTGCATAATGTTGATATTTACAAGTCATTAAAAGTACAAAAAAGCCTATTTAGTTGTAGGTTTGTTTTACAATAAAAACCTATGTTGAAAACCATCTTCAAGTCGGCACTACCCCATCTATTAGCCATATTCGTTTTTGCTATTGTAGCAATTGTATATTGTAAACCTGCCATCGAAGGCAAAGTCTTACAACAATCCGACGTGACACAATGGAAAGGCATGGCGCAAGATGCCTTAAACTATAAAGCACAAAATGGCACAACGCCTTTATGGACCAATAGTATGTTTGGCGGAATGCCCACTTTCCAGATTACTGGAATACCCGTTAGTCCCTATTCCATTGGTGCATTAGATGGTGTTTTTACATTGCGATTAGCAGAGCCTGTGGGTTTGTTTTTTCTAGCTAGTCTTTGTTTTTATTTTTTAGCACAAGTACTTGGCTTCTCTACTTTAATAGGCATCATTGGCGGATTGGCCTATAGCTATGCCACTTACAATCCAATCATTGTTGTGGTAGGACATATGACTAAGATGCATTCGATCGCCTATTTACCTTTCTTTATTGGCGCCATCTTATTGATCTTTCAAAAGAAATATTACTTAGGAGCCATCTGTACCGCTATTGCAACAGCATTGTTTGTTCAAGCCAACCACTTACAAATTAATTATTATGGTCTGATCATTGTATTGGCCATGTCATTGTATTATTTAGTGATTTGGATCAAAGCAAAAGAATATACCCATATCCTAAAAACAATTGGCTTTAGTTTAATTGCAGGCCTAATGGGATTGGCAGTCAATGCCATCATGTTAATGAGCACTGCAGAATACGGAAAAGCTTCCATTAGAGGAGGAAGTGCTTTGGCTACAAAGGATAGTAAGATTACCAATACAGGATTAAATAAAGACTATGCATTAAGCTATAGCATGTTTTTATCTGAACCTTTGGTGATGATGTTCCCTCATGTTTATGGTGCATCAAGTGATCCTAACTTAGTAGACCCAGCAAAATCAAAGGCCATTGAAGTGTTGCAACAAATGCAACCAGAAGTTGGTCAGCAATTGCAATCTTTCTTGCAGTTTTATTGGGGCGGAATTGGCTTCACCGCTGGCCCTCCTTATGTTGGTATCATCATCTGCTTCTTTGCATGTATTGGATTTGGAAGCAATAAAAATCCAAACCGCTGGTGGATAGGTGCAGTAATCGTTTTATCTATCTTACTCGCAGCAGGATCTTACTTTGAAACTTTCAATGTGTTTATTTTAGAACATTTGCCATTGTACAATAAGTTCCGTGCACCAAGTATGATACTAGTAATACCCACTTTATTGATAGGTGTATTAGCGATGTATGGTATCAACGCGACATTACAAGCAAACAATTTTAAAAGTTTTATTGAGGCGCATAAAATTGGATGGATCACACTTGGATTCATTTTATTGGCCATCTTAGGCCTGTATTTTACATCTGATTTTAAATCAGAAAGTGAAAAACAATTGATGAGTCAAATTATGCAGATTCAAGATCCTAATCAAAAAGCAGCATTTGAAACCCCTGCTAGAGATATGGTCAATGCCATTGCAGAAGACCGAAAAGGGTTTATCGAATCAGACTTAACTAGAGCATTGATTTTTATAGGCATCGCCTTCTTACTTATCTTTTTATACATTAAACAAACCATTCAGCAAACCATTTTCATCATTGGTATTGGACTTTTGACATTGGTTGATTTATTCCAGATCAATGTACAATATCTAAAACCAAGTCAGTTTGTAGAAACGACAGAAAATGAGAATGTATTTGCGCTAACTGCTTTAGATAATGCTTTGTTAAAAGACACAAGCAACTATAGGATTATAGATTTAAGACGTGGTGTGCAAAATGCGTTTAACGAAGGAGCGATCATGGCCTACCACCATAAATTAGTGGGCGGATACAATCCTGCTAAATTAAGCATCTACCAAGATTTAATTGAAAACCAATGGTACCAATTTCCTAACTGCTTGCCTACTTTGAATATGATGAACACCAAGTACATCATCACAGGCAATATGGCTTCCGATACAATACCTAATCCTGACGCGCTGGGGAATGCCTGGTTTGTGAAAGGAATACAATATAAAAAGGGGCCAAGAGCCGTAATGGATCATCTTAGCTTTTTCAATCCAAAGGATACTGCAGTCATTGACGAGCAAGATAAATTGGATGTTTTATCTGGACTACAAGTGGACTCCAGTGCAAAGATTCAGCTAATTGATAATCAAAACGATTTGATTTTTTATACTGCTAAAACGAATGCCAAACAATTAGCAGTATTTAGTGAGATCTATTACCGTGATGGATGGAAAGCCTATATCGACGATCAAGAGTCACCGATCCTTAAAGTCAACTATGTACTTAGAGGATTGGTCGTCCCTGCTGGAGACCATAAAATAAGAT
>JACCDW010440045.1_pt1 | contig 21334 bp, 22 predicted proteins | sample 7449781 | NCBI WGS metagenome assembly JACCDW01 (sample SAMN15323449, study PRJNA562643) | freshwater metagenome | isolation source: river surface water | place: USA:Blue River Watershed | collected 2017-08-18
GATCGCTAGCCTGTCACGCTAGAGGCCACGGGTTCAAGTCCCGTACGAGTCGCCATTTTATAGAGGAAAGAAAAATGCAAGTTTCACTACGCAAGGCAAATGCACTTCAAGTTGCAATCAATGAAGCTCTCAAGGGTTTGGAATTCAAGGCTGATGTCAGCATCAACGAGTTCCAGGAACCTGCAAAAGAAATTGAACTTGCAAAGCAGAAGTTTGACCGCAATGTTCAGCGCCGCTGGAACCTTATAGCTGCACTGTATGACATTCGCACAAAGGTCGCTAGTGCAAATGCAGCCAACAATATCGACAACCTTCTTGCCGATCTTGCCCGCATTGAAAAGGACCTTGTGTTCTTTGCTCCGTTCGCTAAGGCAGGCACTAGCACTGATCTTAAGGTCATTCAGGGTAAGCTTGAGAAGATTGCCAATCGCACAGAAGATAGCTACTATGCTAAGGCAGAAGTAGAAACTTCTATCTTCGCAGAGGATGATCTCAACACTTATCGCACTTACCTGTCAGATTTCAAGAAGAAGAAGCAGGCATTGCAGGATCAGTTGCTTGAAGTCAATGTTCGTACTACAATCGAACTTGCCACAAGCACAGTTGAAGTTCTCAAGGCTGAGGACATCATCTAACAGTTTGGTAGCGTCCTTTTTGACTCCATCTTGGGGACGCTATCGGGGAGAGAAAGAGGGACGAGAAAAGACGCCTTTGTAACAGGTTGTTACAATCATACCGATGGCTCAAAACGCCTATAATAACATGATCTAAGCTTTATTCAAACTTGTGAGTTGCTGCTTAGGGATACGTTATTTTTGCAGTTTGTTTAGTGTTCAGTGTTCATAGACTTTGCCTATTAGGCGGGTCGCTGTGTATTGCATTGTCTATCACTTACTCTTTCTCTTCCACCCCAACACTAGTCACTAAATAATTTTATGTTCTTTTATATCGGTGACAACTGTCCACTTACAGCATTGAAACAAGTTGAACCTAGGTTGTTCCTTGATGATGGATGGAATCAAAAGAATGATATTTGGTACAAAGGATATAGCACCGAATGTACTATTGCCGAATCCTTAATTGACATAATAGACGGCTATCAGCCTGCGGGTAAATGGTGTGTAATTTACAAAGGGCAGATTTATCACCCTGTCTTGCGCGGCTTCCCTATCTATCAATTTAACAATATCTTAACTAACTTAAAGTTAGATGGTTTTAGTATATTGGTGTATCCTACACCAGAACCTGATGATTACTCAAGTGACTTGACGATTGAACAAGCGTCTACCCTGATAGGAGATATTCTCGTTGAAAACACGAGAAATCTATACAAGTATAATAATCTATCAGACATTACTGTTTTATTTTCTGCCGGATTAGATACATTAACCGCCTGGGCAGCTGCCGATCAGGTCACTAAAAACTATACGTTATCCATTCATGTGCCAACTATTAAAGACAAGACATTTCTTGAAACGATGGGTGCTGAACGTGAGTATGCATCGGACTTAATGGATAAGATTACTACTGACTATTGGGGTTATCGTCATGCTTGTTTTTACAAAGAAGCAAATTGGAATATAACTGGGTATTATGCAGAAGTATATACATATCGTGATGGTGCAGCAATAAACGCTATTGCTAACTACCATGGAAAAAGAATTGATGAACTAGCAACAGAAAATGATTATCTGTATTGGTTCTTAAAAAGACCAAATATTGTTGAGAAACATAGAAATTCTATATTAGAATTCTCCGGTGAGGTTGATCTTAAAAAGTTTCTTTGGTCTACGATTTGGTATGACCACCAAATGTGGCACTTAGATAACAATCTAGCATTTAGTCCGTTTGCTGATCTACGTATCCCGAACATAGTGAATCGCATGTCTATTTCTGATATAGCTAAAAACGCAGTATCCGGTCAAATACAAAAGAACATAGTAAAAAGATTCCGCCCTGATTTGCTGTGCCTCTTGTCTGATTACAAGAACGAGAAAGCAGTATGGGCTAACTTTAGAAAGAATTTTGATCAGGGCAAACTGATTGGTCCGAACACAAAAATAATTTACAGATAGGCAAAAAAGTTCTTGACATTAGCCTGATATCTTGATATAAGAGTATATATCAAGAGCAATTGAAAGGACTTACATATGTCTACTCAACTCAAGAGCGTGAACGGTCAGACCGGTGAAGTCAAGATGCTGCGTTTCTATGGTGGTACTGAGAAGGGCAAGTGCGTTCAATTGACGTTCAAGAAGCCGGAAGAAGAACGTAATCGTCCTGATTTCGGTTATTGGTATCTGCAAATGAATAAAGAGCAGGCGCTGGAAATGGCTGCTGCACTGGTTGAGTTTGCTAACGATACCCGTGAAGAAGTTTACGACTAAACTTTTTTCACAAACAGGCAAAAAAGTTCTTGACAATAGTTAGGAACTTTGATATAATGAATTTATCAAGACGAGAAATCGTCTTAGCTCTTTGAAAATTGAATTTAAAGATTGGGGGCATAGCCTCACTAGGGTAGCAGGGAGTAATCTCTGTCAAAGCAAGAAAGCCTACGCACTTGCGCTTGTAGCAATACAAGTCCATCTATGCAAGCCTGAGCTAGCCGAAAGGCCCGTCCGTAGAAAGGCGGTAGGTAGTAAGTCAGGTATATTGTCCCGGAGGGGATAGTCTACAGAGCCAAATCGGTGAGTAGATAAGAGGGTTGGCGCTCTCACGATGTACAGCCAAACTGACGAATACTGAAAGTTAACGTGTAGTTATTGAGTCTGACCTCGCAGGGGAAGGCAAGATAGCAATACAAGCGACGAAGGGATGACCGGAATCGTGAAGTATGGTTGAGTAGCCCGCAAGGCAAAAGACATGAGGTGTGTTGTATTCTGTATCTAACAAGGTATGGAGCAACTGGAGCAGCACATCTTGGTAGGTTCGCAAATAGCTCAGTGGTAGAGCAATTCCATATGAAGGAATCGGCGATGGTTCAACTCCATCTTTGATAATCAAAAGCGAAAGACTGCTCCGGTACTATGTGAAAGGTGCTTAATACCTCACTCGAAAGGGAATGAGGTTCAGGGATGCCCGCAAGGCGGAACTGATTGATCGGAAAGAAAGCGTAAGAGTTTAGCGACTCTGAATAGCCCGCAAGGCTAACGAAGGATAGATGGTCGAATAGCATGTTATGACGAGTCAAACGCCAGACTCTAAAAAAGGCAGCATTGAGAGTTACTAACTGACCGTAAAAGGCGTTAGTGGATAACGGTAGAACGGTCCTCGCAAGGGATTCGGTAATGACCAAAGACTCTCGTTTAAGGCTGTAATCTCAGGCTTTGTAAGAAATAGACTAAATAATATTAGACTATTTTGATGAATACACATTGGCTCGCGGCCATAAAGCATAGTTAGACGCAATAGCCTCTTTCTAGTGTGATGTGTGTTCTTCAAAATAGTTTATTGACGCAGGGTGGAGCAGTCAGGTAGCTCGTTAGGCTCATAACCTAAAGGTCAGCGGTTCGAATCCGTTCTCTGCAACCAAATATAGAATGCGGGATTAGCATAGTGGTAATGCTCCAGCCTTCCAAGCTGATTAGACGGGTTCGATTCCCGTATCCCGCTCCAAATAAAGCCTGTTGATCACAGGTTGGTGTGATACTGCTTCACCATTAAGAATATGCAGTAGGATTAATCGGACCTAAGCGATTACAGTTTGATGCGGGCGTAGCTCAGGGGTAGAGCGTCACCTTGCCAAGGTGAATGTCGAGGGTTCGAATCCCTTCGCCCGCTCCAAATCTATCAGCATAAATACATTATGCTGATTATTTCATATCAAGGTATATATGACGGGCAGAACTTTGAGTCTGCTAACACACCCGATCAGATAGGCAAAGCCTTCAACAACGGGTTTAGCGTCATGGCTGATGTATGGCGTTTTGATGATAAGTTATATCTTGGTACTGAAAACAACTTAATCGAAGTTACAGATAGGTATCTACAGGGAGTTCGATTTTGGTTAAACTGTCAAAATCAAGATGCATATGACTATCTAATGTCATTCCCCAGCAGAACATATCCCAATGTATTCATATTCAGTAATGTTGATACAGAATCAACTCCTACAACAAGTAGAGGCGGTCAAACGATTGTACCGGGCAATGTTCCTATCGACAATGATAGTATTGTGTTTCTCCCAGAAGGCCCTGACAGAGGATTGCTTAGTACTGTTAAGTTACGCTGTTATGGTATTTGCAGTAATTATTGCACATTCATCAGAAGAACACGAACCGAAGGTCTTTGGTATTAACTATTTTTAATTTTTTCAATTGCCTTTAATGTAGCATTATAAGAATCAGTATCTTTCATGTAAAATACTATACAATGATTACTAGTATTAGGATCATCAGCTAACCAACCATGCCAACTCCATGTTCTTAATGAGAAAAAATCTCCAAAATTAGATTTTATTTGTTCTACACAGTCGAAGTCTTCAAAGTTACCCATATTCGATGGGTTTTCTTTGGCTCCGCCGGAGTCCTTACTTTCATAAAATTGAATTCTTCCAGATGAACTTCCCTTAAATATACTAATAGACCACAAAGAATTTAAAGTATAATAGTGTCGATGGGGAGGAACTGCGTTTCCTCCTGCAAATGTAAACGAGCGACCAAGAGAATATTTGTCACAAAAAGAAGCTAAACCTTTTACATTATTTTCTAAATCCTTCCATGAAATATCATCAAGCGACTCATAAACTATATCGCCATTCAATAACGCTACCTTAAATTTATCTTCTTTTCCATCATCATAACTATGGATACCGAATGTTATCAACTCTTGTTCTTTGGGAGTTATACTATTAATATAATCCATAATATGGTCTGACATTTTAAGGAATTCAGCCTTGACATGCTTTGAAAAATCTAAGCTGATTGCTCGGTTACTTTTGATCATACGATTATTTATACATTAATGGTTGACATTCTACCCAAAATCTTATATAACAAACTATAGAAAGGAATTATTCATGCCAGCAGTTTTTTTGACCAGCGATACGCACTTCGGTCACAAGAACATTTGTAAGTTCACCAACTATGACGGCTCGCCTGTACGCCCCTGGGACGATGCAGATGAAATGGACGAAGAAATGGTGAAGCGTTGGAACGAAACTGTTCGGCCCAATGATAAGGTTTATCACCTAGGTGATGTTGTTATCAATCGTAGAGCGTTGGCAACGCTAGACCGTCTTAACGGTGATAAGGTTCTGATTAAAGGCAATCACGATATCTTTCCGTTGAAAGATTATGTGAAGTACTTCCGCGACATTCGCGGTTATCATGTAATGAACGGTATGATACTGAGTCATATTCCAATCAGCAAGGATAGCATCGCCCGTTTCGGTACTAACATTCACGGTCATACGCACGGTAATCGTGTATTGAAGGAAGATGGTACCATTGATCCTGATTACTTCTGCGTTTGCGTTGAACAAACAGACTTCCGGCCCATCTTGTTTGAAGACGCAATCAAGCGTATCAAGGATCAAGGTGGTCAGGTCGGTTTCAGAAATGGAAACGGCCCGACCATCGATTAAATATATGAATGAACATTAAAGTAGTATTCTCCAAAGACTCACAGCCTGACATAGCCAAAGCTACTATAGCCGAACGCTTGTGTCAGGCTGCCTCTTTATGTTTAAACCTGCCAGACTACATCGAAGTTCACTTCGTTAATTTGGGTCCTGGAACCTACGGCGAAGCGATTCTCAAACCTGGCATCAATCGTGTTATCACTATCAATCTAGACCTGTCTGTCAAAGAGATTATCTATCCTATAACGCATGAACTGATACATCTAAGTCAAATGTATGAGGGAAAGTTAGCAGTTAGTAGAACGGGACTATATGTATGGGAAGGCAAGACATACAAAGTGGATCCTCACAAAATCTCGTACAAAGAGTATATGCAATTACCTTGGGAACACGATGTAACTATTCGCCAAAAAAAGTTGATCGAACAAATAATCGGTTGACATTTCCCTAAAATTTAGTTATAGTGAATCATTATGAACGATGATGATTTTTATAATGTTCTGAGCGACTATTCTTATAATCGGTCACGGCGTGATTGGTCGTGGACAGTTGATCAGGCTAAGACAATAGATCCAAAACTAACCACTGAACAGATTTACGATTGGTTGAAGCAACTAGACTCATACAATAGAAAGGATACTGAAATGGCATACTCTTACAGTAGAGGTTATTACAATGATACTCGCGGTGACGAAGTAGCTACCGCTGTGCTTGAAGCGTACGCCAATGGTATCGATTTTGAAACTCTGATTAAAAAGAACAAGACTGTTCGCCAATACTGGTATCAGATTCAGAGCGAAAAGGCTGCTAAGACTAAGAGAGCCGAACAGGAAAAGGTTCGTCAGCAGAAGGCCGCTGAAAAGAAGAAGATCGAAGATGCTGCCCGTGCAGAAGTTGTTGCAAAGCTGACTCCAGAAGAACTTGCTGCTTTTGGTCTTAACAAGAAAGGTTATCATAGGTAATGGAAGACACTGAATTCCAAATCGCTCCCGAAGTTTACGAAGAAATCCTTCGTGGTACTGACAGGAAGCATTATGTCAAGCAGGAAGATCGCATCCTCCGTAAGACTATGGTTCAGCTTGTTAAGAGTGGACACGCTACCTTCCTGTTCATTCGTGACGATGAAAGTCGTGCTTATTGGAGCAAGATTGTTAAGGATGCAGCCGATAAGGTTGCAAAGCGTAAGGAAGCTTGGGATAAGTATCACATTAAGATGAATGCTTGGAACCGACTATCCGAAGCTGATCGCAAAACTTTGAAGTTGCGTGAGCCAACTGAACCTAAAATTTAAGATGATTACACCCTGCATACAAATATGTAAGATTGATAGTCTTACTAAAAAGTGTGTAGGGTGTAATCGTACACTTGATCAAATATCTCGCTGGTCAACTATGACCGAAAACGAAAGAATTCAAATTATGAATAAATTGAAAGGATAATCAATGCAGAACATAACTTTTACTGATATTGAAAATATTGACGAATGGACTGATGAAGGATGTGAACTGTTCTTTGATCGTGTAAGAGAAATTTTGCGTGAACGAGAACTTACTATTACCTTTACTAAAAAGGATGGTACCGAGCGTGTTATGCGCTGTACATTAGATCCTAACAAACTCCCAATCCAAGAAAATACCGACATCATTAAGAATCGTAAGATCAATACTGAAACTATGTCAGTTTTTGATATTGATGCACAAGGCTGGCGTTCTTTCACTAAGAAGTCGGTGAGTTGTGTTGATTTCACGATGAACTGACTTAATAAAAGCATATTATAGGGGTCAAACCCCCGTAAATACTATTGACATTTGATGTCAAATTTAGTATAATGTAATTATTATGAAGAAGAAAATATCTTTGGCTCGTCATAAGACAAGAGCGATTGAACTGTACGCAAGTAACAGTCCCTTCAAACCAAAGATTGTAAAATCAAAGCTTCTTTATAAACGCAAGGAAAAACATCTTAATACAATGTTTGACCTTGATTAACTGATATTTCAGTTAATTGCCACATAATGTTTAGTAAAACATATTAGACCCTATCATTGATAGGGTTGTTTTATTTTAAACATTACTGGAAGTGCTACTTTAGTAGATAGACAAGGTTGTCCCGTAGAGGACTGCGTAGAAAAAAGCCTGTTGTATCATAAAGCGGCCCAATTAAGGAAATAAAATGTATTCATTAATGAGAGAACAAGAACTGCTATTCCCTTGGCAAACTTTAGTAGCACTTCTTATGATTATATCTGCCATACAGTTTACTATGCTTAAGCCCGAAAAGGTTCACGCAACAGCATACAAGACAAATGCAGAAACAATTCAGCCAATCAAAGTGGAGCCGGTCGCTCCAGTTAAGCCTAAGTTCTTAGAAATCGTTGACACCAAAGATAAAATTCATTATAGCAAGCAGGATGTTTTCTGCATGGCTAAGAACATTTATCATGAAGCTGGGTCAGAACCTAAGTTGGGTAAATACGCGGTGGCACAGGTCACTATCAACAGAATGAAGTCGCCCATGTATGGGGACCGTGTCTGTTCAGTAGTATTTGAACCCTATCAGTTTTCTTGGGCTAACTATCATGGTCGTCGTTGGACTACTCCATCGGGACCCAATTGGCGTGAAGCAAAGCGTATTGCGGTTGATGTACTAGAAAACGGTAAGCGTATTCACGGTATGCAAGATGTATTGTTCTATCATGCAACCTATGTTCGTCCTAGTTGGAGCTATCGCAAAGATAGACTAACACGAATCGGGTTACACATTTTCTACGAACCTCGTAACAGAGGCGCGTAATATAAAAATCGGTAGGGTCTTAATCGGCCCTACCTTTTTTTGTGGTTAACCAAAATCATAAAAATACGCCGTTAATTGTGCGTTGCAACAGAATCTTCATAAATATAGGCAGTTGTTGTCAAAAAAGGCATCAACTCAACGGAGACAGACAGACAAGATGAATCTAAAAACTATTATCACAGCCGCTGCGCTGTGCTTTTCCTTTGGGACTGCACAGGCAGAAGAAGCTAATTTTGATGATGCAGCAGAAATTGTAGTAACTGCTACAAAAAGAGAAACAAATCTACAAGACACCCCAATTTCTATTGCTGTTGTAAGCAACGAAGACCTAAAGAAGCGTCAAGTACAAAGTTTACTTGATCTATCTGATGGTGCTGTTCCAAGCTTACGAGTAGCAACTTTTGAATCCAGACAGTCCGCGCTTACAGTTGGTATGCGTGGTATTGTTCCTGGTGACGCCAATCAACCCGCTCGTGAACAGGGTGTTGGCGTATACATTGATGGCGTATATCTAGGTCGTCAGCATGGTCTTAATGCTGGCTTCTTAGATGTTGAGCGTATTGAAGTATTGCGTGGTCCGCAAGGAACACTATTCGGTCGTAATACCGAAGGTGGTGCAGTCAATCTTATTAGCCGCGCCCCAACAGGAGAATGGGGAGGTTCAACAACAACTGGATTTGGTAACTACGGTTCCTATAACAGTAACTTGCGTTTGAACTTACCTAAGTTTGCAGGCTTTTCAATTAAGCTAGACGGTGCAATTCAGCATCAAAATGCAACAACCAAGAATCCAATGGAAGGTCAATATGGATGGAACTACTATCATCGTTACGGTGGTCGTGCTGCTGTTCGTTGGGAACCAACTACTAACCTGACAGCAGATGTTGCAGTAGACCTCGGTCGTGACAACAACACGCCGTATCTAAGTCAGTTGATCAACTACAATCCATACAATCGTCCTGTTGCAACCTTAGCACAGATTGCGGCTGCTGGAAACAAAATCCCAAGTGGATTCATTGCTCCTCTTCCTTCAATGGTACAGGTTCAACCTGAGAGAGCAGATGTTGCTGCGGTTGGTGTCATTCAAGAGCCAAGCGTAGGAAAAACATTCGGTGTAACATCAAATGTTAAGTATGATCTTAATAATGACTTGCAACTTCGCTCTATCACTGCCTGGCGCACAGTAAGTGACCGTCAGTTTGATAACTCAGGCGGTGCTAATCGTACCCCAGTGTTTACACCTAATGCTACCTTTAGCAGATACTCTATCGCTAAATTAGACCAGCGTCAATTCAGTCAAGAACTACAAGCAGTAGGAACCCTCGGTAATCTTGATTATGTATTCGGTGCTTACTACTTTAATGAAAATGCAAGCGACGAAGCAAAGACTCCAAACACAAATAAGTGGAATGCTACAGGCACTGGTTATACTATTGTAGATCCTGCAACATATCCATTAGCAACAGTTGCTCGTGCATCTATTGCTTACGCTAAGAGTTATGCGTTGTACGGTCAAGGAACATACAATCTAAATGATTTGCATGTTACCGCAGGTGGTCGTTTCACGCAAGATAAGAAAGATGGCACATTGTTCAAAGTGAACGGTGTATCAACTAACTTTACATTTGTACAAAACAACAAGCGTTTTGACCCAATCGTAACACTCGCTTATGATATTGATAGAGATATCAATGTATATGCAAAGTATACAACAGGATATCGTGCAGGTGGTGCTAGTTCACGCTCACTTAACTATCGTTCTTTTGGTCCAGAAGAAGTAAAGAGCTATGAAATTGGTTCTAAGTTGGAACTATTCAATCGTGCGGTTCGTTTTAACACTGCACTTTATCACATGGATAGAACAAACAGCCAAGTTGATTTTAACTTCTTCGTTCCACAACCAAACGGAACTGTTCGTAACACACTTGAAACTGTTAATGCTGAAGGTACAACTAAGATCAAGGGTATTGAAGCTGACTTAACTGTACAACCACTTGAGGGTCTTTCATCTACACTATCGTATGCTTATACAGATGTAAACATGCCTCAGGCTCGTAACACAGTACAAGAACAACTCAATGCATCATTGACACCGGCTATTACTACTCCGGTATATCAGGATGTGTTCGTTGTTTACACCCCGAAACACGCATTGACTGCATCAATTGATTATCAAACAGTTGTTGGAAACGCTGACACTGTTGCTAAGTTCCATATTGATGCTAACTATGCTAGCCCAGCTTACGCATTTGATAACGAAAATGTAAAGAATGAAGCAAGTTTCATTGTTAATGGTCGTGTAACACTTGAAGATATTAAGATTGCAAAGCAAAATGTAACATTTGCACTGTGGGGACGCAATCTTTTCAATACATCATATATTTACAGACGCTCAAACGCTAATGGATTGGTATTGGGAGATTACGCAAACTTCAATGCTCCAAGAACATTTGGCTTAGAAGTTTCAACTAAGTTCTAATACATAGACATTTATACTAAAATCCTCGGTTGGAAACAGCCGGGGATTTTTTGTGGTTGGAAAGATTTTGGTTGACTCTTACCCAAAACTAGTGTAGTGTTAATTATAAGCTAAAGAAAAGGATCAAAATATGAGAAAAGGTGAATTACTCGGCAAAGTCCTAGTTCTCGCTACTAATGCTCACGCAGGTCAATTTGACAGAGGCGGAAACCCCTACATTCTTCACCCAATCAAGGTGATGCATTATCTCAAGACTGATGATGAAGAATTGCAGTGTATCGCACTATTGCACGATGTTATTGAAGACACCAAGACTACTTGGCAAGACCTTCAAGATATCGGCTGCACTGCTCGTGTTATCGCAGGTGTACGAGTCCTTACAAAGATGCCCGGACAGACCTACGATGAATACAAGAAAGAGGTTTTTGCTAGTCTTGATGCAATGCGAGTAAAGTCTTGTGACCTTCGTCATAACACTGATATCCGTCGTCTCAAGGGTGTCACGCAGAAAGACATTGACCGTATGGCAAAGTACAATCAATTCTACCTTGAAATTCAGTCACGACTAAACGGATAAAAATCGTACCCGAGGTCATTTTTTACTTGACTTAAGGTACCCATTTTGCTATAAAGAGATATAGCAAGGAGATACTGATATGAACGGTTTTGAAAAAAATATCGCTGCGATTACTGGTCGCACTTCTTCAACCGAAGTTTATGAAATTTCTCAACAGATGTACGCATATGGACTTCGGTTCAGCGAACTCTCTGCTGCTTCTTTCAAGAAGTGGACTAAGCGTTGCGAACGTGAACTTGTTGCTGCTGCCATTATTGCTTAAGGAGATTTGATATGAACAAGTCTTACACTACTAGTGAACTGATTGACCAGTTGTACGCTAATCTTCGTGTCATGGCTCCTCAGGGTGCAGAAAGCCAATACATCGCAGGATACCTTCAGCCCACGCTAAAAGATGTTGCTGAAAATGGCATTGATGCGTTAGTGTCTATTGTTGATTGGACTAACCAGCAGGTCGAAGCAAAGCGCAATATGTTAGAAAAAATTGCAAATTAATTTGCAAAAAGGTCATTTTTTGGTTGACTTGCCCATAAAACGGGTATATAGTTAATTATAAGCTGAGAAAACGGAGATACAAAATGGCATATGTTTCGCAAGAAATGAAGTCTGAACTCGCCCCCGCAATCAAGACCATTCTCAAGAAGTATGGTATCAAGGGTACGCTTGCTGTTCGTCATCACTCTACCCTCGTTCTCAACATCAAGTCGGGTAAGATCGATTTCGCTAAGGATTCGACTGATGGCGCTCATAACTGTCAGGTTAATACTTACTGGACTGATACTCACTACACTGGTAAGGCTAAGAAGTTTTTCGCAGAAGTCATTGCTGCGATGAAGGGTCCGAAGTTCTTTGACCATTCGGACGCCATGACTGACTATTTTCATTGCAGTCATTATATCGATATCAATCTGGGCAATTGGAATAAGCCCTATGTTTTGGAGGCATAAGTGCTAATTCGTATTGTAAATTGGGCGTGTACTCAAACTCCCACATTTTGGGAATGCGTTAGTATTCTTTCGTTTGTTATTTTTATCACCTTGACCGTAGGAGTAAATTAAATGAACAAGCAGTATTGGGTTCTTGTAAAGTATAAGGATGAGCCGGGCGCTGGGTTCGGTCGTCAGTATGTAAATGCTAATAATCCTTATGAAGCAATTCAGATGGCTAAAAGTCTTTATGGACGCTTACTTATTAGTGAATCTGCTTTCCCAGCGTGATGTATTTTGGGTACCCAAAAGCTATTGACTTTGGGTACCTTTTGTGTTAACTATGATAATGTACAATTTTGTGCGATAAGGAAAATAAAATGACTACTCAGACTTTTACAGTTGTCGGTATCACCGATCATAATGGTAATGTTAAGGTTCGTTTCACTGATGACATGGTTCGTCGTGTGAAGCAGTTTAGTAAGGGCGGCGCAGGCCGTATTGACTTTATTGAGTTGCCTAATCCTATGACTAAGATTGAGGCTCTCAAGCATATGCTTACTTGCAAAGAATTCTCGTCAGAGAATGATCAGGCTACGATTCAGGATACACTTGAAGATAAGGAGCGTGAGGCTCGTAAGGGTACGGTCACAGTGAAGGCAAGTATCTCACTTGATTCTATTAAAAGTCGTCCACGCAAGGATGTTAGTGTAGCAGATATTTTAGGAGCAGTAAATGGCTAAAACACTCATTACTAAAGTTTCAGATAAGCTTGTTAAGGTAAGCGAATGCGTTAATGTTTATTTTTATGATAACGCATATATGGTAGAGGTCACTGGTCGTGACGATAATGATGACTGGTCTAATATCAAACTAGTGTGTCGAGATTTGACAGAAGTTCTAGCTACTCTTGAAGAAGTAGAATCTCTTCCCCGTGAATAACGAAAAGCCCCTTAATTGGGGCTTTTCTTTTACTTAGGTAATTTTTCTCTCATCTTATCCCAAAAGTCAGAATCGCCCGGCTTTGGTTCGGGTACTGGTTGTAAAAACATAAATTAACTCCTTAACTAAATGTGAATGGATAGTTATATGTTGCTGCGCCTGTTTGACCTTGTACAAAGAATACAATTGTACTACCAGAAAATTGAACAACATTGATTGAACTTGATGCTACTGTACTGCCCGGGCCCCACGTACAAGTGTATGTTCCGGGAACAGTTAGATAGTTTGCTGCAAACCAAGCTTGATTACTTGCTGTTAGTCCTGAAATAGCAACACCGGTCGCAGTATCATTATTGATCGTAAAGCCAGTTGATCCATTAACTGTAGCAGTACCATCTTCTAATGTGCCGCCAGCTGTAACCGGTGGGGGCATTTCACTATAACCAACCACATTATCAACGCCAGGATTAGGACTTGGTCCTCCGCTTGGATCAATCGTGATACCTGGACCTATGTTAATTCCACCTTCAATTGTTATTGCCATAAAATATCCTCTGCGTTATTTATTAAGATGTTGCTGCCTTCATAATCAAGAACTGAACAACCGGTGTAGCAGTAGATGCCAATACAGCAGTTACCTGCACTCTGATAGAGTTTGCGACTGCGGTGAACGGATACGCAACAGTATTGAAATATGAGGCTTCTGAACCATTGATAACTTGTGCCATAACATAGTCTGCGTTAGCAATTTTGTTACAAGAGATGTTGAATATTTCAGTATCACCTGCACTCCAAGAACTCTTTGCTAGAGTAATCTGACCAGTTAACTCATTAACAGTAACACCTTGACCTGTACCAGATTGAGTAGCAGTACCGCCACTAGTATAACCAATCTTACCTGTAGCATTTAATTCACCGCCTGTAGGTAATGTTAGATTACCTGCGGCATCAAAGTCCCATACATATGTAGTATCAGAATAGTCACCGGTAACTACAGTCATTGAACCCGGAGTAGTATCATTCAATCCGACTTGAACAACATTACCTGGACCAGTTGGATTTTCATACCAACCTAGTGACGCTTTACCGTTGGCTTCTAGTGATGCCAATAGTAATGGTGCGTCTGATTGTGTAAGAGCAGTACCTGTACCTAATCCACTTGGACTAATCACTAAGTTACTTGATGTAGTTAAGTTACCATCATCACCAAATGTCCAACTGTATTCAGTATTGCCACCCGAGTTAGTCCAAATCTGAAGATTTGCTGTTGAACCAATTTCACCGTCATCAGCATAAATCTTGATTGCGCTACCACTAGAACCGGTGAATATAGTATTAAGAGCCGTAATCTCAAGATTAGCAGGACCTGCTAAACTAACATCTTCTGACAGGATTCTTGGACTTGCACCACCTGTAATTCTTAAGAAAGGATCAGTGTTGCCTGCCGCATCACGCGGGAATACTAGATTGCCATCGTTGAGGAATTCCCAAGTATTACCACCACTGTGAATGAACAAGTTAGGAGCATTACCGTTATAGTAACCTACTTCAAAACTTGAATCTTCACCTCCTAAGAATATATTAGCAAGTGGTTCATCAATGTTTGCGCTTGGTGCTCTTAAGTGAATATGTCCTGGAGCAGTTGGATCAAGTACTAATGACTGTGAAGTATATCCGGCGTCTGGTATAAATGTCATTGTACTGACATTTGGATTTACTGGATCCAACGAACTATTAGCAACGCTTCTAATTATACTACTACCACCTGCTAAGATTAAATCACCGGTATTATCAAGTGTCATAATGTATGATGTGTTACCATCATATGAACTCATAATGATATTACCAGTACTACTTACTTGAACATACTTGTCATCGTTACCTACGAATAGATCATATGCGGAGTTGTTGCCTGTATCTAAGTGAATGTGACTCGTTACATCTCCTCCACGAACTTGTAGATATGCTAAGTTGGCAGTAGCCAGTGGGTCATAACTTAGATTTAATTGATTAACACCTTGAATAGTAATATCATCAAATGTTACATTGCCTGTGTTGCCACCGCCACCACCTAAGGACACTTGAGTACCGTTGGCGTAGTTTACAGCAAAAGTGTTACCAGGTAGTGTTAAGTTACCAGTATAATCAAATGTCCAACTATTAGCACCACCTGTGTTAATTTTGACATTACCATTATGACCGGCTGGGTCAGCACTAGCACCTGATGTGATATTAACATTACCACCCTGGCCACCACCGCCGCCATCATTACTACCACCAAGACCGCCGACTAGATTTAAGTTACCACCTGCGTTACTATTGTAGATTGCTTGGTCTGCGGCACCTGCTGTGATGCTTAAGTTGCCACCGGCAGCACCGCCTGTGCCATTGTAAGTACGAACATATCCATTGTTAGGTACATATGTGTTACCGGTATTGTCAAACGCCCAAGTTGCTGTTCCTGAGCCAATGTAGATATTACCATAGTCTCCTAAACCAGTGCCGGCTTGACCACCGATAATATTAATATTACCACCACGAGTAGCACCATAACCGCCAGTAATGTTAGCATTACCACCAGTAGTGCCACCACCTAGACCACCTATTAGTCGTACTTCACCACCGTTGCTGTTTTGACTCTCGCCACCTAGAATTTCTACATAGCCACCTTGGCCATTACCATCGGCTTCACCACCTGAAATTTCTATGTATCCACCGTCACCGTTGACAGGACCTAGTCCACCGCGAACTTTAATGTCACCACCTGTGCCACCAGCATCACCACCACGACCAGCGTATAGATAAATGTCGCCACCTTCGCCTGTAGTGTTAGCATAACCTGCACCTGGGTTGATAACTATTCTTTGACTGTCATTAATATCGTTAGTACCGTTAGGAGTTGAAATGATTACACCTTGTGTGCTATCACCAAACAATAATGTTTGTCCTGATAGAGTGCCTGTGCGATCACCGCGTGTTACAGTCAATGTAGGATAGATTGTAGAACCATCTGGTCTAAATTCCCAAGTATTAGTAGTCCCACTACTACCAGTACTGAGTGTTATTTTACCTGTTGAGTTAGAACCATAATCAGTGCGTAGATTGATAGATCCAGAATTATTACCTTCGCCACCGTTGATTTCAACATTACCTGCTTGAGAGTTACCTGAGCCAACACCACCGGATATTTCTACACGACCACCAGTGTTGCCTAAACTATCTATCTCATCACTACTACCAGCATCGCCCCCTCGAACATATACGGTACCACCATTACCTGCTACGGCATTGATTTCTCGTTGTCCTGGACTTCCATCGCCTGCTTGAACAGTAAGGGCTGGACCTGTTTCACCAATACCACGCTGATTGACAAGGGTTTGTATAATCATTTCATTGTAACTTTGAACATATAACTGACTTTGACTTTCTACACGCCAATCAGTGTTGCTACCAAAGAAAGTGTCACCGGTATTGGTGTCATTGTAAGCATAGAATCCATCAAGGTTAATACCTGCTGAATCTAATGTCATGTTGTATGTTGTACCAACTGTTGGAGTTAACTCACCATCTAAGTATTCACTATCAAAGTAAGCATAAAGAGCATTGTTATTTGCCACAACATCTTGATTACTTCTTAAACCAGTCCAGTTTAAGAGTCCGTCACCATCAAAGCCTAAGTTACCTGAATAGAACAACTCACTCATACTACTACTTGTACCAGTTGCTACCATACAGAAGAAACTTTGATAGTACATTACGCAATAGTCACCACCGCCAAATGCAGCCGAGTCTGTTTGTGTTATACCATTAGCATATGAAATTTCAGTGGCTAAGTTTGTGTTGATATAGTTACCAGTATCATATTGATCATCACCACCGTCACCGATATTATTTGTTGGCCAAGGATAAACACCGGTACCACTAGAATAACTAACTGCCGTGATAACACCGTCACCGTCAACTGAATCAATGAATATTATTAGATCATTAGTAGGAGTTGTACCGCCGAGGTCTGTGCCTAGAACAGTAAGAGTCTCGCCTCCAATATAACCACTTCCTGGATCGGCTGTACCTAATACAGTATAAGTATTATTAGGATTTACTCTAACACGCACAGTAGCATCTATACCACTACCGTTTGTGGTTGTTGGTGCTGTACCAAAGTAGTCGGCACCACTAGATTGAGTGAATCTAAAATATTGGAATAGATCCTGAGTAGGAATATTATTTCTGAAACTACCAGCGTTGGTGTAGAACTGAGTTTTTATATCATCTGGATTAGTTCTTAATGTAGTATTATCATATAATACATTGTCAACGAATGCTACAAATGTATTCCACAAATCATTTGGATTGATTGGATTATACTGACTACTACCATAGATATTCAACATCACATGGGTATTACCAGTAGCCAATCCACTTGCGTGGAATACATCATCTTCTACTAAGAAATCAGTGTTGTAGAAGTTTGGTGCTGTTGCGTTTGTAATAATCAACTGATTGATACTGCAATCGTCACCCCAAATCTGATTTAAACCTGCATTAAAACCACGATATGTTTCTGGCTCAAAATATATTCTACCATTGCTAATGTTAAATGTTGCTTGACTGTCATCACCGTTGTTTAGACTTAGTGTGCCACGATATGAGTTACTTGTCCATTGTTGGAATATAGTTCCCAATGATTGTTCGTTGGTTGGGCTAGTATCAATAAACAACTTTTCAGCAGTTGCTGGAGCACTGTTAGCGCCTTCATTATCGGCAAACTGTATCTCTCCAAAGCCTGGTTGTGTGTTAGCAACGAATGTAGCAACTTCATATGGAATTATGTATCCACTACCACCGCCACCGTATGGTGTGCCATTGGCGTAATTGATTGAACTACTATTACCTGGTAGTGTTAAGTTACCGTCATCACCAAACTGCCATTGATAAGCATTGCCATTGGTATCAGCATAGATGTTTACTACACTGCCGGCTTCTAGGCTGATGGCATCACCATTGCCAATGTCCAAGCTGCCGTCGTTGCGAATAGTTCCACCACCGGGCAATTCTAACACACCCTGGCCATCAAATCGCCATGTGCCTCCTGGTCCGCTGTCACTGCTGGGAACTTGTATCTGTAGGTCGCCTGCTTCGGCGTTGGCACCGGCTGTTCCTGTGACTAAAAAGATACTTCCACCGACGAGCCCGTTGCCTGTACTATCACCGGCTTCAATGAACACACTACCGCCACTGGAACCTCTGTCAATGTTACCATTGTTTGTACCAGCATTACCAGCACGGAGTGTAAGAGTACCGCCACCTAGAGCAGACTCACCATTAGCACCAGTAGAGGCTGCTCCACCCTGTCCGCTCTGTATAGTGATAAATCCACCAGATCCACCGTAGTCAATATTGGCTGCTCCACCGTCGCCGGCAGTGATAGTAACATCACCGCCACTGCTGTCGCCATCTTCTGCACTATCACCAGCAAAGATATTAATGTCACCACCTTCGGATTGAGAACCTGCACTGCGATCACGAGCCTGTAACAAAATGTCATCGGCTGAATAGAGATTGATATCTGCTGCGTTGCCTGTGGCACGGTTGTCAATATTAATTGTACTAGATCCAATAATGTTTCCACTTAAATTAACATTACCTGCGCCCACATTACCTGTGTAAGTTGGAAGATATGCCGCAACATTTGAGTTACCATATGTGGTTTGATCTGCACTCCAAGTACCATCACCGTGTAATACATTACTTGCGTTACCATCTAAGTTCAATACGGCAATGTTACCTACATTTCCAGAGCCTCCAGTAGCGTTAATAGTGACAATACCGGTACCGCTCGTTCCAGTAGAAGTAATAGTCACCCCATTACCTGCAAGAATTTGGCTTACACCTGAATCAACTGTGGTATATTGATTGATAGTCTGATTAATTGGATTTACAGTAATTTGTCCATTGGTAGAATATACTGTTGTAACGTCTCCTACATCATTGTTAACTGAAGAGTTAATAGTTACTGCATTACTACTTGTAGTTGTAGTAGATTGAGGATATAATACTTCCGAACTGCCTACGACTGGAGCAACACTTCTTGTAGCACGAGAAGCTGTAGTTGTCGTTGCATTGCCAGAACCATTTACTGACGGTGCTGATGATAGTGCAGCTTGTCGCTGTGATTGTAATGTAGCATTTTCACGCTGCACTTGTTGTGCTACTGAAGGGTCACTGCTATTAACTTGTGGGTTATTTGATGCCATGGATGTTGGTCCTTATTGTTATGTTTATCTTTTTGTATTTATCGAATAATATGGAAAAGGCCCTTGCGGGCCCTTTTTTTGTATGTTTTATTAGCGTTTATCCAATAAACCAACCAGTACCATTACTGAATACCGGCATGTTATTTGACCCGCCACCTACAACCGTTGCATTGAAAGTGGTTGAGGTTGCATCCGTAACAAATGCCCTTGCACCAGCACCCGCTGTTGCAGCAGAAGGAAGTGCGCTAACCGTTACCGGTGCTGTTTTTATTGGAGCAAATACGCCGTTACCATATAATACATTGCTTGAACTACCAGTTAGATTGGTAGTGGCAATATTACCTATACCACTAACATTTCCTACTGCTACAGAATTGGCAACAGTCGCAAATGTCGCAAGACCTACTGCACCTGAAATATTAGCACCCGGTAAATTGGTCAAGAATCCACCATTGCCATAATAGAAGTTTGCTACTACGATATTTCCACCGTTGATATTTCCTGCTGTAATATTTCCAGTGACAGCTAACGAAGTAAGTGTACCTACTGAAGTGATATTTGGTTGAGCAGCGTTCGCAACACTGAGAGCTATATTAGCTTGTGCAGCACGAGCAAAGTACGAACCACCTGCTCCGTTAAGAATCAGATTTCCTAGATTTTGTAGATTAGCTTTCTGAGTAGTGGGAGTCCCTGCCATATTGACTAATGGAACTAAGGTAGTATAGGCAATGTTTGCGCCTATATCTTGTAATGCTGTAATCTTGATGCTATCAACCATTTTATACTTCCTATATTGTTATTGTTATGCGAAAGTTACGCCGTTATTACCGATACAGAACCACTTGTTATTGATGTACTGTAGTGTACATGCGTCCCCAATAGTATCAAATGTCATTGTGCCTGTTCCCGAACTCTTCCATCCTGCGTTTGTAACAGTGATTACCATGTCCCCGCCATCGCCATACATTGCAAATTTCTTTATCTGCCCAGCAGTACCGGCAGCAAGTGTTGCTGTTTCTGATGTTGTAGTAGTAAAATAACTAGTGTCTAATAGTAAATTAGAGGCAGCACCCGATGCTAAGTCCTCTGCACCACTTAATATCAATCTACCATTAGCAGACACATTAGATGATGTAACTGTACCGGTGAATGTAGCACTTGCAGGTAAATCTACTGTAATGACACCTGATCCAACTACTGGACTACCACTGATCGATAATTGTGAACTTGTAATCCCCACACTTGTTACAGTGCCACCAGTTGATGTTGCGCTGATAGTAACATTACCGTTTCCGCTAGATACTGCGATTCCTTGTCCTGGATTGATTCTGACAACACCTGTGTTTATTACAGAGATGTTTCCATTTGTAGTAATTGGTCCACCACTAACCTGAATACCTGTACCAGAATTCAATCCTACGCTAGTTACTGTACCTGCGATAGAACCATTGGCAATTGAAGTTACACGACCATATGCATCTACACTGACATTTGGGTTTGTATAAGAACCTGCGACTGCACCGGTCGTTGCTAAATCAACAAACATCGTACCTGATGAAACTATAGGACTACCGGTGACTGTCATTCTGCTTGATGATACTGGTTCAACGCCAACACTTGTTACAGTGCCACCTGAACCATTGCCACTACCGGTTGCTGAGATAGTTACATTGCCATTTGCTTGGTCAATAACAATATTTGTACCAGCAATAATGTTTGTGACACCTGTATTAGTAACTAATACAGAAGTCAACCCGGTTGTTATATCAATTCCA
>JACCDW011434213.1_pt1 | contig 21334 bp, 20 predicted proteins | sample 7449781 | NCBI WGS metagenome assembly JACCDW01 (sample SAMN15323449, study PRJNA562643) | freshwater metagenome | isolation source: river surface water | place: USA:Blue River Watershed | collected 2017-08-18
CCTTTGAACTGGTGGTTTTAGTTAAAATTGCAGGAACAGGACCTTGACATTTTTGAGGTTGATATTGATTAAAATCAATTTGAGAATTTATCTGATTTTCTGTTTTTTGAGCAAAAACAGAAGAAAAGGACCCTCCAAAGACCCCAATCAATACAGCTAACTGTCTTATTTTCATGTGATTGATTTATTTTTTCTTGAATAAAATATGATTGGGAAGTTAATAAATTATCATAGAAAAAAAAAGAGCTAAATACTCCATATTTAGCTCTTTTTGAAGAATAATCATTATGAGTACAACATTGCCATTTTGACATATGTTGCTCTTATCATGTCAATTCATAGAACATGACATAAATTTTACACTTAGAAAATATCCTTCATTTTGTCAAAGAATGATTTTTCTTTTTCGTCGGGTTTAAAGTTCTTACTTTCCTGTAATTTTAATAGAATATCTTTTTCTTCAGAAGATAACTTTGAAGGCACAAATACATTCACAATAATGAGTTGATCTCCCGTTCCATAGCCATTTAAATCTGGAAAACCTTTACCCTTTAAACGAAGAATCTTTCCGGCTTGTGTACCAGCATCTACTTTTATTTTTGCTTTGCCATCTAACGTTGGTACTTCAACACTTGCACCCATCGCAGCCTCGGGAAAACTTAGCCACAAATGATAAATCACGTTATTATTGTCGCGTTGTAAATCTTCATGTGCAACTTCTTCAATCAACACAATTAAATCACCAGCTGAACCACCCGCAGGCCCCTGATTACCTTTGCCATTTACACTCAATTGCATTCCATCGGCAACTCCACCTGGAATTTTAATTGATGTTTCAAATTCTTGACTTATTAATCCTTGTTCATTGGCATCTTTAGGTTTGCTCTCAATCACTTTACCCAAACCTTGACAAATAGGACAAGCACTTTGAGTGGCCATTTGGCCTAAAAATGTATTGGTTACCTTTTTCACAACCCCAGAACCACCGCAATGCTTACAAGAGGCATAAGAAACCCCTTCAGCTTGAACCATTCTCTTATATTTCACCTTCTTTTCAACGCCAGAACGCATTTCAGAGAGTGTCAATTTTAATTTAATTCTAATATTTGAACCAACAGTTCTGCGAGAACCACCGCGTCCACCGCCACCACCGCCAAAGAAGGAACCGAATACACTGTCATCTCCAAAAACATCACCAAACTGACTGAAAATGTCATCCATACTGAATCCGCCGCCACCGCCGAATCCAGAATTACCACCTACCCCAGCATGACCAAATTGATCGTATTTGCGGCGCTTTTCCTCATTCCCTAAAACATCATAGGCTTCAGCTGCCTCTTTGAAACTTTCTTCTGCATCTTTATTTCCTGGATTTTTATCAGGGTGAAATTTTATAGCTAATTTTCGGTAAGCTTTTTTTATTTCATCGGCAGTTGATGATCTAGAAACACCAAGTATGTCGTAATAATCTCTTTTGCTCATAAATCTAATTAATTACCAACCACAACTTTAGCGAAACGAATGACTTTATCGTGTAGCAAATAACCTTTTTCCACTTCATCAATAACTTTACCCACCAAATCTGGAGAAGGTGCCGCAAACTGAGTGATTGCTTCGTGTATTTCTGGATCAAAATCTTTCCCTTGGGCATCCATAGGTTTTAAACCATTTTTTTCTAAAATTGAATATAACTTTTTGTAGATCAAACTCATTCCCTCAACAGCCTCTTTCGACATATCTTTGGACGTTTCCATCGATTTCAACGCCCTTTCCATGTCGTCAATTACAGGTAAAACATTCAAAATAACATCTTTACTCGCCGTTTGCATCCATTCAAGTCTTTCTTTGGTGGTGCGTCGTCTGAAATTATCAAACTCGCTGTACAATCGGAGGTATTTTTCTTTTTCAGCTTGTAATAAATCTACTTCGTTTGATTCTATGGATTCAGAATTCTCAACCGATTCCTGATTTTCATTTACTTCCACGTTTTGTGGATCTAAATTTTCGTCTTTTGGTTCGCTCGATAAATTGTCTTTGGTTGTCATAATCACATACGCAATCACAAAGATTTTGCCACATTCTAATAAATGCCATTATGTCATATAAACAAAATGTCATTATTAATTGTTTATTTTGCATTATGTTCACAGGAATCATTGAATCATTTTCTACCGTAGTTGACATCCGTCAAGAGGGATCAAATGTCGTATTCCATTTAGAATCAAATATTTGCAACGAATTCAAAATAGACCAAAGTATCGCTCACAACGGTATTTGCTTAACGGTTACCGATATCATTGAAAACAAATATTCTGTAACGGCAATTAAAGAAACTTTGAGCCGGACCAATTTAGGAAATTTAAAAATAGGCGACAAAGTGAACATCGAACGCTGCCTCAAAGCAGGTGATCGTTTTGACGGACATTATGTTCAAGGACATGTTGATTGTGTAGGCCATATTGATGAAATTCATGATTTAGATGGATCTCATATGATATTCATTTCTCATCCTGCAGACGCTGGAATTACAGTAGGAAAAGGAAGCATCACCATCAATGGAATTAGTCTCACTGTAATTGATAGTTTTCCCGATGCCTTTAGTGTTGCAATCATTCCGTATACATGGGATCATACCAATCTTCGTGATCTTAGCGAAGGAGATTTAGTGAATATTGAATTTGATGTACTTGGGAAATATTTGCAAAAAATCAAACTCATGAGTAGTTGATTTTGAACTTTTGTTTATCTTTTACTTTAAAATTATTCTAAATAACCATCTTTAATTCACTTAAAACACCGAATTGTCTCTCGATTTGTTAAATTTGTAACCAATCAAATAAAAAGATAAAAATAAAATTTATGGGAGTTTTGTCGTTCTTGTTTTCTTCTAGCATTGGTAGAAAACTAGTTATGGCAGTGACCGGAGTTTCACTCATAGCCTTCTTGGTGGTCCACTGCGCAATTAATGCTTGTGTTTATTTCAACGATTCTGGTGAAACTTTTAACCTTGCAGCTGAATTCATGGCTCACAATTGGTTGATTAGAATCAGTGAAGTTGGTTTAATGTTAGGTTTAATCATTCACATTGCTCAAGGGTTGACTTTAACCTTCGACAATAACACCAAAAGAAAAGCTAAATATGGTGTAAATGCCGCTAAAGCTAACAGTACTTGGTATTCTAGAAGCATGGGCTTACTCGGAACTATTTTATTGCTATTCTTGGTGATGCACTTAAAAGACTTTTGGATTGTAAGTCGTTTCGATGCCCAAGGTGGTTTAACTGAAGAAAAAACATTGTACCATTTTATGGTTGAAGTTTTTCAAAATCCCGTTGCCGTTGGTTTATATGTATTTGGATGTATAAGTCTAGCTTACCATTTATTGCATGGTTTCCAAAGCGCATTCCAAACTTTTGGAATCAACCATCCTATGTACACTCCAATCATTAAATCTATTGGAACTGCATTCTCTATCTTAATTCCTTTAATTTTCGCATCTATTCCTGTTGTTTTACATTTAGGCTTAATTAAATAATTTTTATGAAATTAGATTCCAAAATTCCAGAAGGTCCTATAGCCGAAAAATGGACCAAATATAAAAGCACTGTTCCGTTGGTGAACCCTGCCAATAAAAGACATCTTGAAGTGATTGTTGTTGGTACTGGTTTAGCAGGTGCTAGCGCTGCCGCTACTTTAGCAGAAATGGGATACAAAGTTTCTGCTTTCTGCTTCCAAGATTCTCCGCGCAGAGCGCATTCAATTGCTGCCCAAGGGGGTATCAATGCTGCAAAAAATTATCAAAACGACGGTGACTCAGTTTTCCGTTTATTTTACGATACCATTAAAGGTGGAGATTACCGTGCTCGCGAAGGCAACGTTCATCGTTTGGCAGAAGTTTCAACCGCAATTATTGACCAATGTGTTGCTCAAGGTGTTCCTTTTGCACGTGAATATGGTGGAACTTTAAGCAACCGATCATTTGGTGGTACTCAAGTTCAACGTACATTCTACGCCGCTGGTCAAACCGGACAGCAGCTTTTATTGGGTGCTTATTCTGCACTTGAACGCCAAGTAGGACTTGGAAATGTAAAAATGTATTCTCGTCATGAAATGATTGAAGTTGTAACAATTGATGGCAAAGCTCGTGGTATCATTGCCCGCGATTTAGTAAACGGTCAGTTACAACGTTTCTTCGGTCATGCCGTTTTATTATGTACTGGTGGATATGGAAACGTATTCTATTTAAGTACAAATGCAATGGGTAGTAACGTTACTGCCGCTTGGAAAGCTCACAAGGCTGGTGCATACTTTGGGAACCCTTGCTTTACTCAAATTCACCCAACGTGTATCCCTGTTTCTGGCCATTACCAATCAAAGTTAACTTTGATGAGTGAGTCTTTGAGAAATGATGGACGTATTTGGGTCCCTAAAAAACAAAACGACGATAGGCACCCTAACGATATTCCTGAAGACGAACGCGATTATTATTTGGAAAGAAGATACCCTGCTTTTGGCAACTTGGTTCCACGTGATATTGCTTCTCGTGCTGCTAAAGAACGTTGCGATGCAGGATATGGTGTTGGTCCGAGCAAAATGGCTGTTTATTTGGACTTCAAATACAACATGATGCAAAAATATGGTCGTACTGAAGCAAGTAAATTAAATATCGAAAACCCTGACGATGCTACTTTATTAAGACTTGGTAAAGATGTAATCAAAGAAAAATACGGTAACTTGTTTGATATGTACAAACAAATCACCGACGAAGATCCATACGAAGTACCAATGAGAATTTACCCTGCGGTTCATTACACTATGGGGGGACTTTGGGTTGATTACAACTTAATGACTACAGTTCCAGGATTGTACGCTTTAGGTGAAGCAAACTTCTCTGACCACGGTGCAAACCGTTTGGGAGCATCTGCACTTATGCAAGGTTTAGCCGATGGTTACTTTGTAATTCCTTTGACTATCGGCGCTTATTTGAGCGGTGAAATTCATACGAAGTCAATTCCAACGACACATGAAGCTTTTGACGCAGCTGAAAAACGCGCCAACGATAGAATCCAAAACTTCTTGAATATCAACGGTAAACGTTCAGTTGAAAGTTACCATAGAGAATTAGGATTGATCATGTGGAACAAATGCGGAATGGCAAGAAATGAAAAAGGCTTAAATGAGGCAATCGCTGAAATTAGAGCTCTCCGCGAAGACTTTTACAAAAATGTACGTGTACCAGGTACTGATAAAGAATTCAACCCAGAATTAGATAAAGCAGGACGTGTTGCCGATTTCCTAGAATTAGGTGAATTGATGTGTATCGACGCATTAAACCGTAACGAAAGTTGTGGTGGTCACTTCCGTGAAGAATTCCAAACTGAAGAAGGTGAAGCAATGCGTGATGACGAAAATTTCAAATCTGTTTTCGCTTGGGAACATAAAGAAAATTGCAATTGGGATCTCCATAAAGAAGATCTTGTTTATGAAAATATTAAAATTCAACAACGTAGCTATAAATAATTAAGAAACCATGAAACATTCTATGAAAGTAAACCTACAAGTTTGGCGTCAAAAAAATGCTCAAGCTCAAGGTAATTTTGAAACTTATAGCGTTGAAACCAATCCTGACATGAGTTTCTTGGAAATGTTCGACGTATTAAACGAACAATTGATCCAAGATGGTAAAGAGCCTGTTGCTTTTGACCACGATTGTAGAGAAGGTATTTGCGGTATGTGCAGCATGGTCATCAATGGCCGTCCTCACGGACCTAAACAGCAAATCACCACTTGCCAATTACACATGAGAAGCTTTAATGATGGCGATACCATTGTCGTTGAACCATGGAGAGCAAATGCATTTCCAGTGATTAAAGATTTAAGTGTAAATCGTTCATCATTCGACAGAATCATTGCATCAGGTGGATTTGTATCGGTAAACACCGGAAATGCTGTTGATGCAAACAACATTCTTATTCCTAAAAATGTTGCCGATGAAGCATTCGAAGCTGCAACGTGTATTGGTTGCGGAGCTTGCGTAAGCGCTTGTAAAAATGCATCTGCAATGTTATTCGTTGGTGCTAAAGTAACCCAATTGAGTTTGTTGCCACAAGGTCAATCTGAACGACAAGAACGTGTGGTTGCAATGGTTAACCAAATGGATGCTGAGGGATTTGGTGCTTGTACCAACACTGGTGCTTGTGCTGCTGAATGTCCAAAAGGAATTCCGTTATCTGTTATTGCCACGCTCAATAGAGAATATACTAGAGCTAAATTAAACGGGAAATAACTTTTCCAATAATCATAAATAAAAAAAACCTTGAAGTTTACTTCAAGGTTTTTTTATTTAAACGAAACTCAAAATTCAAAACATTAATTAATGCAATGGCCAAATGATGCCAACATCCATTGAAGCTTGTGGACACCATGCAACTTGAACACCCGTTGCAGATGGCAAAATTGGCAAATTAACTTTTGGTTGCAATACCAAATGCATCGTCTCAGTTAAAGTGTAATCAAATCGTGTACCAGCGGTTAAAAACACATTCACCGATGGTGGTGTTACTTTTTTAATATCGTAATTACCAAATTGATTCGTGTAAATTCCGTTGTCGTTATAATCTACTGTGTAGTCGTACTTTTCCAAATTATTCCCCTCCGCTAAGGTGAATCCTTGGGTTCTAACCACCATATTGTGTTTAATCAATAACGAAGGTGCAGCGCCTACAAAATACCACCATTTGGTATTTTTGAGCACCATCGATGCCCCATCTATTCTTCCTAAATAATGTAAATCAAGTGTTAAATAAGTATAATTAAAATCATAATTTAGAATTTGAGTTGGCCCTTCAGATAAATTCGCATATACTGAAAGCTCAGGATGAGGTAAATAATTGAACATATTCCCTTCCTTTTGACGCGTAAATCCAGTTGTTATATAAGACAAACCAACTGAAAATGCCTTTCTGTCTGTTTTTCTAAACGTGAAGGCAATTCCAAAATTCACAAACGAATTTGACACATCGCTTTTCTTGAAGGAATCAGCCAATTGATCTGATTTAAAACCTCCTTTTTCATCAGCTGTAATTGTTCCTAAAAAATTCGTTGAAACAGACGGTGAAACCAAAAGATCTAACGTTCTATCCCATTTAAAATCCTGACCAAATGCAAAAACAGGCATCACAAAAGCCATTAAAAAATATTTTCTCATAATCCTTTAAAATTTCAATTTATTTAATCTACTGTAAAAACGATAAACACCAAAAATTGATGCAGCAAATAACCCAACTGTAAAGCCTATCCAAACACCATAGACTTGTCCACTTTCCCAAATTGAATTTGGCACGTGAACTCGAACAAAATGTCCCTCATGGTAAGAGATCCTATAATCACCAAAATAAAATGACAATGGCAATGAAATCACCCAATAAGATACTATAGAAATGATACTCGCCCAAACTACATCCTTAATTCCTCTTAACAATCCCATAGCCCCTGCCTGAATACCATCAGAAAGTTGAAATAATGCAGCAAGAGATAACAATGGAAGAATATAGGGCATGACATCTGCGTCAACTCTATATAGCTCAGCAATTTGTTTATTGAATAGCATAAATATAATTGCGTTAAATATTTCAAAAATAGTGAGTAACAAAAACGTAGCATGCGCTACTTTTTTTAATTTAATGATATTTTGTTCGCCAAAACTATTTCCAGCTAAAATAGACCCGGCCATTGCAACACCACTTGCAATCATGTAGGTAACGGATGCAATATTCAAGGCCACAGCATGAGCTGCTAATTGTGCAGATCCATACCAACCTACCATCACACCGGATAATGCAAAACATGCCCATTCTGCAAAAGTTTGTAGCGCTAAAGGAATACCCATTTTCCAAATTGGCTTCATTTCAGGCAGTACAGTTTTCCAATTTGGCATTTTATCAGGTAGATATTGCTTCATTAATTTAGAATAACGAACATACCATAATCCCACAACTGCCATTACAATCCGAGAAATTAACGTTGCATAAGCAGACCCTTCCACTCCAAGAGCAGGTGCTCCCCAATTGCCATAGATGAGTATCCAATTTAAAAAAACGTTTAACAATAAGGCCGCTATTGTCAATATCATGAATACCTTCGTATGACCTAAGCCATCGGTAAATTGCCTTGAACTCATATTGATTAAGATCGGGAGAATTGACCAACTCACAATATTGAGAAACTTTGGCGCCAAAACATTTATATTCCCTGTTTGCCCAAGCCAGTGGAAATTATGAATTAAAATTTGAAGAATTATAAATTGAAAAGCAAATAAAATAACACTGACAATGAGACTTGCTCTGTAAATCGCAAACCCTTCAGAAGCTTTATTTTCGCCAACTTTAATGCTTACAAGGGTACTAACAGCAAACAAAACACCGAAAGTTAATCCGCTCAACATAAAAAATAAATTATTTGCTTGATTTACACTTGCAAGAGCATCGGTTCCAAGTTTACCAACCATAATTGTGTCGGCAACACCCATAAGCACAACCCCTAACTGACCTAAAATCATTGGATATGCCAAAAAAGCAATCTCCTTTAATTCAAATTTATAACCTCTTACAGAAAAAAACGACATGTAGATTGCAAAAGTACTTCTAAAACTTTAATATTAAATAGCCAACTATTTGGTAAATTTGCAGCATGCTTGAAGTATTATGGGAAGACAATCACCTTTTGGTTGTAAACAAACCTGCAGGATTGCCTGTCCAAGGCGACGAAACTGGCGATCTACATTTATTAGAAATTGCTGAAAAATATATTCGCGAGAAATACAACAAGCCAGGTGCTGCCTTTGTAGGATTGATTCACAGAATAGACAGACCTGTAAGTGGAACCATGATGTTAGCCAAAACTTCAAAAGCGTTAACTCGCATGAATGAAGTATTTAGACTTAAGCAAAACAGAAAAATTTATCATTGCATTACCCAATATGCGCTACCTGAATCTGAGGGAACATTAGAGAATTACTTGGGTAAAGATAGCAACACACACAGAGCTTTAACATATAATACTCCTCGCCCTGGAACAAAACATGCCGTCTTGCATTATAAATTATTAAACAATCGAGGAGATAAATTTTTATATGAAATTCACCTTGAAACAGGTCGTTTTCACCAAATTAGAGCTCAACTTGCAAAAGTAGGCTCACCAATAATGGGCGATTTAAAGTATGGTGCCAGAGAACCACTTCCAGATAGAAGTATCGCACTACATGCATTTCAACTCATTACACCCCATGCCATCAAAACCAACCCCTCATTAAATGTAATTGCACCCTACCCTAATAAACAATGGTGGCAGTTATTTGCGGATGTAGTTAAAAAGCACGATCCAAAGAAGCAGGATCCCAAAAAACGTCGCTAAAACCTTGAATTTGGTTGTTTTTAACAACAATCCCTTCTGATTCTAATAATTTTTGCATTTCATTTTCATCTGTAAAGTGTGCTTTCCCAGTGAGTAGTCCATTTCTATTGACTACCCGATGAGCCGGAATATATGGAATTACACCATGACTAATATTCATTGCCCATCCAACCAAACGACTTCCGGTTTTAGACCCCAAATAGGCTGCAATTGCTCCGTATGAGGTCACTCTTCCGTGGGGAATTAATCGCACTACATCGAAAATGCTTTCATAAAATTCACTCTTTTTATTCTTCATGCAACATTTTGGTACAAATTTTGTCTAAATTTACGGAGATTTTAGAAAAAGATGAAGCACAAATTTAATTTATTACTTTTAGTACTTTTTGCTGCGGTTCAATTAAATGCGCAAATTATACCATATAAACGCAATACCCCAGCAATCAAAACAAATGTGGTAGGTGTTTATCCCAACATCCATAAAAAAGAAAGTTGGAATGGTAGAGAGCCTGGATCTTACAGTTTAAAATTCAAATGCAAAGCTTTTAAGCCAGGTCAAATCGTTTGGTTAGCAGATCATCACATTGGTGGAAAATATTACCGCGACACTGCAGAAGTTCAAAAAAATGGTCTAATTGAATTTAACGGAAGCTACAATACGAAAGTTCCAAGCAAACAGAAATTACAACGCGGTATGTATCTTTTTGTACTGCCAGAAAGAAAAGATTACTTCGAAATACTGGTTGATGATGATCAAGATTTTACCATCACTTTCGATACTTCATTTTATCAAAGAGATTATTATAAAACCATGAAAGTGGATGGATCTATTGAGAATTCAGACTTCGTGAATTATCAAAATGAAAAAATGACCGTTATTGACAAGTTGGTTGCAATGGACGAAGAATTAAAAAGAGACTCAAGTGTTGAAAACAAAAAACGCTTAGAACCTAAGAAAATTGCTTTTTTGAAGGAAAAAGAACTTCAAGATTCTGTTTTTATTGCCAAACATCCAAATAATTTACTTTCTCGTTTTCTTTATGCATTGGTTGGAGTTGAAATTCCTTCCCAATTACCAACAAAAGCTGATGGAACAAAAGATAGTGCTTACCCTTTCAATTATTTTAAACAACATTACTGGGATCATGTAGATTTTAATGAAGATGGTTTGGTTAGAATGCCCCTCAATGTACTTAAAACAAAACTAGATTTCTACTTTGACAAAGTCATTGTTCCAGACGCTGATACTTGCATCATTGCTTCAGAAAAACTTTTAGAAAAATGCAAAAACTCAATTGAAAACGAAAAATATATCATTTGGTATTTAACTAATCGTTTTGAATCCAGTAATATCATGGGTCTCGACAGAGTATTCGTTCATTTAGCCTTGTCAAACTATTGTTCTGGTAAAGCATGGTGGGTTGATAGTGTAACCGTGGCACAAATGTGTCAAAATGCTTTTCGTAGATCACATAGTTTAATTGGTGCAACAGCTCCTGAACTTGAATTGAAAAATCTAGATAGTGCATGGATTAAAACCAATTCAATTAAAGCGCCTTATACAATTACAATTTTTTGGGATCCAACATGCGGACACTGTAAAGAAATCATGCCTAAACTTGCTAAAATTTATGAAAAAAACAAAGCTAAGGGATGGAAAGTTGTAGCATTAGCATCTGGCGATAAAAAGAAAGAATGGTACGATTATGTGAAAGACCATCCTGAAACAAAACAATTCATTCACTTAATTCGTGGTGAAGTACAAAGCCAAAAATATGCAGATGCACTCTATAGTTATTATGTAATTGCAAGCCCAACCATTTACATTATGGATGCAGATAAAAAAATCATTGCAAACAGAATTGATGTAGATAAAATTGAAGAATTCATCAACCATACTGATGAATTTATAAAATCAAAAAAGTAAAATATATATCATAAAATAAAAAACCTTGGCTCTCACCAAGGTTTTTTTATTTCATTCACTTTTCAATTGAAGACATTTTTCAAATCCTTAAACAGGTCTTTTGTAAAGACCATAACGCCATAAGTGTAATATGGCGCAGAATAATATGTTCCCGGCGTAAGAGAAACCCTGACTCCAATACCAGCCGTTAATCCAAAATACTTCAATACTCGAATATTGCCCGAAACCCCAGTTTCAACAGGCAAAACCATCTTTGAACTAAATTCTTCTTTGCCTTTTTTTTCGTTATATTCTTTCAAATCAACCACACCAAATCCCGCTTGAATTGTTTGATAAATTCGAAAACGGTGTGTTTTGTACCAATGATATTCACCTATTCCACTAAAAATCAAGTAATCATAAGAATTTACTTTCCCTGGTTGAATTACCTTTTCTGCTGTCGCAGAATAAATTGCTCCTAATAAAGCAAATTTTCCATAATCTACCCCACCTCGAAATCCTAAAATCCTTACAGGCACACCAGTTACAACCGAATTTCTTTTATCTCCTCCAATCAGAATTGTTGGCTTGTTTTTTAAAGACAACCGGATACTATCTCTTGGAGACCATTCTTGACCAAATGCAAAATTACTTTGAATAAAGACGAGTAAAATGACTAAAAATCGATACATTTTGATACAAAAGTACTTCAAATAGTAATTGATTAAAACAATCTTAGTAATTTCGAAGCATGAAAAATTTCATTTTCGTAATTTTATGTATCTTTTTCGCGAATTACACTTTTGCGCAAGGAAACACAAAACCCAATACTCCACAAACAACAAATTCAAGCAATACAGGAAATAATAACACCAATTCCAATCCACCTGCCACTACTGCAACAATTGCAGCACCTTACCTCAAGCAAAAAAAGGAAGAAATTACTGTAGAAGGCATTCTGCAATTTCAGTTCATGAATAGTCCGTTAGGAATTAAATTTGATGAATTAAAAGTGCGCTATTTTGTAACAGAAAAACGCGCTTATAGGGCAAGAGGTTTGGTGAGTATGTATAATAACAATGAAACAATTAACGGTTTAAATGGCAAAAAAGCCAATGTGATAGAAGGAAAACAATATTTAAATTTAGGAATAGGGTTAGAAGAACATTTAAAAAGTAAAAATCACATTTCACCATATTGGGGTGGTGAGGTTCTCTTTAGTTTGGCCGCTGTAAAATTGGACGGAACAAATACAGATGATGCTCAAACTTTCAAAGAGGGATATAAAATCCACTCAGAAAACACCGAATATGGATTTTACGTTGGAGGAATTGCCGGTTTAGATTATTATTTAAATTCAAGTTTTTACATTGGAACCGAAATCAGATACGGATATCAAAGTATTAATTTAGGAAACATTTCAAATACAATCTATTCTCCAAGTGGATTTGTAAGCACTTCCGGAGAAAGCTTAGGCACGAATACAAAACTAGACATGAATTATTCACAGGGAATAAGAATTGGATTTAAATTCTAATTTCATCACCAAAGTCAATACTTTTGTAGGGTTATGAATATTAAAAATTTCTTCACCCTGATTGCACTTTCACTATGTGCTAATTTTACATTTGCTCAAAAAGCAATTCAAAATGACTTAACATTTGAGGCAACATTAAATTTACAAGTTGGAGGGGCTCCAATTAATTTTCAAATTTCTGAAATTAAAATGCGTTATTTTCTTAAAAATAATTTTGCCCTGAGAACAAGATTTTCTTTCGATTTCTCAAATAACACTAACTATGTTTACAACGCATTAAATCCTAATATTTTGCCCTTCTCCCTAAAATCGAAACAATCAAATTTTAATTTAGGGTTGGGAATTGAAAAACACTTTAATGGCACGGAGAAACTTTCTCCTTATTTTGGCGGAGAAATTGGATTTGGAATCGACGCAAACTCTCTCAACGGTGTGAATACATATGATGGTCAATCATATTCAGAAGGAAGTACATTTACCGCACAAACGATCAATTCAAATTCCTTTTACGCGGGACTTATTTTTGGCGCTGACTACTACATTGTGCCTAGTGTTTATATTGGAGCTGAAATTGGATATGGATTTGCAATTCAAAACTATGGTACTCGACAAATTTGGAATAGCAACAGTTCCCAAGTAATTGAGAATTCATTAGGATCAGGCATGGGCTTCGGACTACAAGCCAATCCCGGAGTCAGAGTTGGTATAAAATTTTGATTTGTTTAAACAATCAATAAAAAGATTAAATATATTGGTACTTTCATTGTCTAATGGATTTTTATTGGTTAAATTTGTATATCATCAAACTTAAAAAATAAATAATGGCAACTATTCGCTTTGAAGGCAGAAATGCACAGTTTTTTAGCACTCTCAGATCTCGCATTGATCAGTATTTTATTGACAATAACATAAAGCCAACAGGTAACTGGAAGTTGTACATGAAAACTGCAATTTTAGGATTCACAATGGTTGCGAGTTATTTATTCTTAGTTGCTTTTACTCCTGAACAAACTTGGCTACAAGTTATTTTGTGCGCAATTTTAGGAATTTCTTTCGCTGCAATTGGCTTTAATGTAATGCACGATGGTGCTCATGGCAGTTATTCAACAAAAACTTGGGTTAATAAAATTATGGCCAATAGTTTGAATCTACTCGGTGGAAATGCATTTTATTGGGTTGAAAAGCACAATATTGCTCATCACAGTTTCACAAATATTGATGGTGCAGATGAGGACATTGATATTTATCCATACATGAGATTAAACAATAACCAAAAGAAACTTTGGTTCCACAAATTCCAACATATCTATGGCTTAATACTTTACTCTGTTGCTTATATCACTTGGATTTCTTTGCAAGATTTCACAAAGTATTTCACAGGTAAAATTGCAGAAAGAGAAATGAAAGGTAAAATGACTTCTTTCGAACATTTCGAATTCTGGGCAAGTAAAATCGTATACATTGGCATTTTCATTGTAATCCCTTCTTTTGTTTTTGGATTTGGAACTGCTATTCTTGGCTATTTGATCATGGCCTTAACTACTGGCATTTGTATTACCATTGTATTCCAACTTGCACATGTTGTTGAAGGACTTAATTTCATTCCACACAATGAAAACGTAGTGGTAGTAGAAGATGATTGGGCAACGCACCAAATTCACACAACTTCGAACTTTGCAACTAAAAATAAAATTTGGACTTGGCTATTAGGAGGATTAAATTTCCAAGTAGAACATCACTTATTCCCTAAAATCAGTCATGTTCACTACCCTAAAATCAATGAAATTGTGAAAAAAACATGTGAAGATTTCAATGTTAAATATCAAGAATTTCCAACTATGTTCAAAGCTATAAAATCGCATTTAACCTATTTAAAACAAATTGGAGCAATGCAACCTGTTTCTTGAGCATATAACTGTCAAACCAGATAATAAAAAAGAAGGCTATTTCAAATTTGAAATAGCCTTCTTTTTTATCTGAAATTTATCAAAATAATCGACTCAAACCAAACTCCATATAATCCGCAATATTTAAATGCGCCTTCAAGCGCGATCTAAGCGCCCAATTTTGATTCAACCTATATTCTATTCCAATTGCATTGTAAAACGAACCTTTATCGCTTGAAATTGGCTTAATAATATAAACACCCAAATCTGTACGCAATCCGAATTTGCCGTACACAAACTGATGTCCCCCTTTAATCGCAAATTCCATCTGTTGAAATTCATCTGCTCCAGTTAATTTACCCATTTTAGTAAATTTATAATTGGGATCAGAGAATAAATCAAATCCAATGTCCCAAATATGATGTGCACTATTCTGAATTCTAAATTGAAAATCAGTAATCCAAATTACAAAAGACTCAGGATACTCGATGGAATGAGAACGAGATGCTATTTTCATCCCTACAGAAAATGGTGTTGTAAAATAATGTTTTTTGTGAATGTAATAAGAAGATCTTTCGCTATTATTTACCTCATTTGGGCAATAAACTAAACCTAAACCATAATGAACAGCATTTAAACCTACATTGGGCTTTTCCCAATTCCCATTAGAAGCATGTGTTAAATAAGCACCCATTGATGCAGATATATTTGTCGATATATCATATTTCATCTCAACTTTCAACTGCGCAAAATAATTCATCGTAGAACCTATTGCATAATTTATTGGATGTGTTAAAGAATCATACTTTTCAGATAAATATGACAATCCATGTCCAAAATGCCAATGTAATGAAACAGGACCTTTAGCCTGTATAGCTCCTCCAAAATTCAAAGACGCAGCTAATTGATACCCTGTAACTGGCAATCCCATATTCATCCAAGTGAGCGATCCACCAATTTGAGGATAAAACTTAAGTGTTCCTTTTTTACTGCCCAAGTCATCGGTTTCTCGTCTCATCCTCCAAATAACATCTGTTTGCACACCATAAATTGGGGCCGCCAATTCTTGGGTATACGAAGAATGAGGGACCATTCGTCCACCAAAATAATTCAAAGAATAAGAATACTGCGAAAATAATTTTGTTGTATTAAAAATCAATACAACCACCACATAGAAACTAACTTTGATTTTCATTACTGCGCAGGTCTATTCCAGGACGTAGATAGATTGCAAATATAGTGAAAATCAAAAAGTAGAATGGAGAAGCAATAAACACTAGTATTTGATTGTAATACACATCTAAAACTTGGGAATCACCAATGAAATATCTCACTGCGCCTATACTTGACACAATAATATCAATTAAAAACAGTACAATTAAAAACAATTTAGACCAGGAATCACTCAAATGTTTCACTATAAATTTATATCCAAAATACGCAAAAGTATAAACTTCTAATTCCCTGAATAAAAACCTAAAAGATCTACTCTTACAAAAATGTTGAACTGAAGGAAAGTTATGATTATGGTAAACCATCTGATTTGAAATAAACATATATACAAAATACACCAAAAATAATGGCAGAGTATAAATGATTATTTTCTTTGTGATACTACCCCATGAAGAGGCTTTAGATATATGACCCATACAATAAACATGATAATATAAACCCCTAATTGAAAAATCGTTTTATGAAAAGTTTCAAACCATTCAGGGTGGGATTTGGCAATATAAAACAATGCAGAAACTCTAATTACATTAGATAGAAACAATATAGCAACACCAACAATTGAGAAAATCAATTTGCGGCTTAATTGAATGCTCGGTATCGACAAAATGAACGCAGTACAAACATAATATAATTCAAATCCATTGCATGGATCACCAATTAATATATGCCCTCTTGAATCAAATAAATGATACGTCTTATTTACGGCATTAAAATATCCTGTAGGTGTATTACCTGAAATTGCACCAATAAAATATCTGCTTGCAGTCGTAATACCATGTGTTAACCAATCATTTAGAAATGATATACTGTTTAAGATGGGAAAAACAATAAAAGATATTAAAACAAAAAAAAGGAAACTCCTTTGAGTCTTACTCAAAGAAATTTCCTTTAGTATGGTGGGAAAACCACCTTTAAAAATCATACTTATAAACCAGTTGACTTTTTATTTCTTACTTTGTAAACACCATAAGCTATAGCACTTCCTACAACAGTAAAAATACCACCATCTACAGGAACTTGTAGATCTGGATCACTATTAGGAGTACCTTGAGCCAATAAAGAACCTACGAATAGAAACGCAGTAAGTGTAAGAGTGTATTTTAATAAAGCTTTCATATAATTACAAATTTAAAGTTATTTATTCGATTTACAAAATTAATTAAACATGATTATCTGCGATGAAACAGCGTTAGTACCAATTATTCTTAAAATATATGTACCCTTTGTTTCAATTTTTATCTTCTTGTATTCCACTAAAGAATCACTGTCGAAAGTTTTTGCTAATTTTCCGTCGATTGAGAACAATTGAATTTTAGAAATCTTATTACCCGACATCGAAACGACATTGAATTCTCCATTGTTTGATGGATTAGGATAGACTGACACAACATTTTTATTCATATCCGTTACCGACGTTGTAACTTCTTGATTTGAGGTATAAATCAACTCAAAACGATCTTCAATTAAATTATCTAAGCTTGTTTTTACAAACTGATAATTCACACCATTTTTAAAAGGAATAACCTTTGAGAGTAATTTATCAACTAGAACAACATTGTAGCGCATTGAATTAGACTCACAAGCTTCCATTGTGATTTTGTATTGATTGTTCTCAGGTGTTTTCACTCTCAACGGTACAGAATATGTTTTTTCTGTATTCGCAGGTCTACGGTCAATTGACATCCAAACACCATCTGTTGACACAGGTCCTATTCCAAGAAATCCTCCAAATAATTTTGGGGCATCAAATTCATCATTCTCAGCTTTAATGCCTTCATAATTCATGTCCATTTGAATCAATGAATTATCATTCTCTGGAATGCTATCGTTCATGAAATGAATACCAATTCTTATTTCACTACATTTCAAACTATTTTCTGTTGATTTAAAATGGTCGATTGAAGATTTTAAAGTAGGAACTTTTGAACTTTCTACAAACTCAATTGACTCACCAGTACCACTAGCAATTGCAAAGAATGATGCACCTGCATCAATTATTCTTGAATTGTTTTGAGAAGAAGCTGTAAACTTATTTGAACCAGATCTCGACAAATTTCCAGATATCGTACTATCCCAAATGTTGTATGTTTTTGCACGACCATCGTACACTTGGAATTTTTGCTTAAATCCTGATGGTTTAACAACTTTGTGAAAATCAATAGCACAAGGGTATGGATTTGCAACTAAATTATATCCTCTTAATCCAGCAGTTGTTCCCGACGAATTATAATCCAAATTGATCGTTTTTGAACCTGTAAATAGTTCACCTTTGAAATCAATAATGCTATTATTAGCCGCCGTGGTTGGACTTCCTAATCCGTTTGTTTTTGTACCCCTAAAGAACATCATTATTCCAGTACCATGATCAACCTTATTCGCTGAATTACCTGAATTATAAGCCACCCATGATTGAGAAGACTCATACCATGCAAAAGCTGAAGAAACACAATATGTACAAGTGGTTGAAAATGAATCTTTATTACTTCCACTATAATTACCCGTTATATCAATATTGTCTGCAAATTGAGACAAATTAACACCATTTTTCAAAGGTATACCAAACATTCTGTAAGCACGCACATTTGTACCTGCAATTTCAAACAAACAACCTCCATTGATAGACGCCGTTGTAGGGAACACATCTAGTTGTCCTCTATATTTAGCACCAACTGAAACTGGAGCCTTTAGTTGTAAGAAAGGATTCCAAGAATGAAAGTCTGCAGAACTTGAACTTGCTGGAGTGTTCGAAACCAAAATTGAATTGCCCAATAACTTTAAAGTACTCCATAACTCCATTTTTCTGTTTAATGTCAATGTAGTCTTTGAACTTGAAGTCGCCGTAGCATCACCTACAGTTACATTCATCATTGAGTCTATATATAACGAGCCGTTAGTTCCTGATATTGATTGTGAAAAACCAGTCAGCTGCAAAGTATTAGCCACAGTTGGTTTATAAGACAATGTACCTCCAAAAGTTGAGATATTCCCACTTTGTATATGTTTACCCGCACCATTGAAATTTAAGGTTCCAGCCACTGTTCCTAAAACACCTGAACCCACAAATGAATCATTCGCTGGAATGGTAATATTAAGCGTAGCTCCACCTGTTTTCCTCATAACTGCATTTGGTGACAATATAAAATCTTTACCCCCACTAGCACTGCCATTGCCCACTGTCCAATTTGCATTGTTTGTTGTGCATTTAAAATCAACAGTATTGTTCTCATAGATTTTAAATTGACCAATCGTTTCTGTAACATTTGAAATGTCAATTGTTGTAGAAACAGGAACAACAGCAGAACCTAAATTCACACACAAATAATCAGTTGAACTAACCGTAGATCTTGTTGGCGTCCAATTGGTCGAAGTTGTGTACAAGCTATCTGTTCCTGAGGTTCCAATCCAAGTGTAAACACCACTACTTGTTACCGTAACTTCAACATTCATTGTAACAGCAGGGGTATATCCACTACAGCCTGACGAACTAATTCCGATATAGATTGTATTCTTGTAAGTTCCTGGAGTTGTAGACGCATTTCGAATGTAAACAGTTTCATTTGCACCCAGTCCACCTTTTTCTTGACAAAAAGTTTTCCAAGCACCTGAACCTGCAGAACCAAATTGCACTTGCCAATCCGAACTGTTGTTCGAAGCATCAAAAATTAACTTCTGACCTGCGTAACCCGTTAATGTCAAGTCAATTCTCTGATAAATACTAGAAGTTGTTGTCGATGTAATCCAATCCAATTTCCATGATCCAGCTGATCCTGAGGTAGTTGCACCGGGTGAAGAAATACTCGTAATTGCTTGTGCATTCAAGTTTGAGCAGAGAATAATTAAAAAAAGTGGCAATAGTTGCAAACCATTTTTAATCATTGAAAATATTTTATTCATAAGTTTTTATAAGATTTGTAATTTCAGTTTAAATCAGATACAAAGATGATAAATTATAATTATATTCTGTTGATTTTTATTTTAAATGTTTCAATGGCCCCCTAAAATATGATAAATTGTTATATCTCTTTTAATGAATAGACACCAATTTGCTGAATGTTCCGTGAATCGTATTTCCTTTGATCACAAATATTCCCTTCTGCATTATTTTCACATTTTGGGAAAATCCATAATTTTCCGTTTTGAAATCAAGAACCCGTTGACCAGAAATTGTGAAAATTTCTAGATTTTGAATTGAACTGCGACTATCTGAGATTATTCTTATATTTCCATCATTTGAAGGATTTGGGTAGATTCTAATATCATTTTTAACTAAATCCACAATCTTGGTTTCAGGAGTTTTAATTTCAGTAAACAACAATTCAAATCTGTTTTCTACCAAAGAGTCCGTTTTCATTTTGTAAAATGGATATTCTATGTTGTCCGAAACATTCACAAGTTTATTCAATAACTTATCATACAATTCTACTTTGTAACGCATTTTATTTTCATCACACAAATCAAATGTCAAGCGATAATCATTGTTTTCAGGAGTTTTAACTTTCAAAGGTATTACAAATGTTTCCTCTGTATATGCTGGTCTTCTGTCAATTGACATCCATACATTGTCTTCTGTAACCGGACCTATGCCTAAAAATCCACCGTAAATTTTTGGATCATCATATCCATCTTTGAACTTAGTAATATTGGCGTAGTTCATATCTAACTGAAGTATGGCATTGTCATTTTCAGGCACACTATCGTTTTTAAATTGAATTCCCACACTTAATTCATTGCATCGCAAATTACTTTCGGTGCTTTTAAAATGATCCGTTGATGAAGTAAATTGAGAAACTTTATCTGCCTCGTCAAAAACCAATGATTCACCGGTACCAGAAGCATAAACAAAAAATGATGCCCCTGCTTCAATCACCCGACTTAAATTCTGCTGTGAATTTTTAAACTTATTTGAACCATTTCTAACGACGTTATTCTGAATTGTGCTATCCCACGTATTGTATGTTTTTGCACGTCCATCATAAGTTTTAAATTTCTGTTTAAAATTATTAGGTTTCGTTACAATTGCAAAATCAATTGCGCAAGGATAAGGATTTGCAACCAAATTCAAGCCACGCAAATCAACATCTGTCCCCGAACCATTATAATTTAAATTCACTGTTTTAGATCCAGTAAATAATTGTCCTTTAAAATCTATCACACCATTGTTCGCCACTGCTCCTGTATCTCCTAATCCATTTGTTTTTGAACCTCTGTAAAACATCATCAGCCCAGTACCGTGTGGAATTGTATTTGCAGTATTGCCTGAACTGTAAGCTACCCATGATTGTGTAGACTCATTCCAAGTGAATGCAGAAGATACACAATAGGTACATGTGGTAGAAAAAGAATCTTTATTACTCCCTGAATA
>JACCDW010831925.1_pt1 | contig 21332 bp, 29 predicted proteins | sample 7449781 | NCBI WGS metagenome assembly JACCDW01 (sample SAMN15323449, study PRJNA562643) | freshwater metagenome | isolation source: river surface water | place: USA:Blue River Watershed | collected 2017-08-18
ACTTATCGATGTTCCATTCTGCTTGTGTCTTTCGAACTTCTTGCGGTGCTCCGCTGGTATAACTGCGTATAACCCACGATAATGTTCCATCACCTGTCTGTTCAAAATAGATACCGTTATTATCATCATAATAGCCTGTGCGTTTAGTTACATTAGACACGGCTGCATAGAAGTTAATACTGCTTAGTATCTGCTGGCTCTTACCTGGCATGTAATGGTGATAAAATTTGGTTTGATGAACTGCACGACTACTTGTATTACTTGTAGTTGCTAGTCTGGCACAGGCTTTGTTTGTTTGAAATGTTACAGTGGCACCATTAACTGTGTAGTCAATAAAGTTTGGATCTAGTCCGTATAAGTGTTTGTAGTCGCCTAAGGTAAAAGGACTAGACATACGAATACGACCGAAGGCATCTGTTTGGCCTACCTTAAGTGTAGTGCGAAGAACAGGTTGCCCTAGAGCATTATACTCCATGGCCTTATGAACATTTAGAAGATTGCTCTCCTGTGGGTGTTCATAGTTAGTGCTACTCTGATAGCGATCAACTGGCATTATGTTGTCCAAGGTCTACCATAAACAAGGCCGCCTACGTTAGGATTGTCGATTACATCACTGGTTAAATTACTTGATGTAGAATAGACAGTAGGTAGTTGTGTGATATCTAAAGTATTTCGAGAACGATAGTAAGAAGTAGTTGTGTTTATACTTCCTGTAACGGTTCCATCATCTGCTACAGTTCTGCCTTCTCGTTTGGCTTTGGCAATAGCAAGTTTAGCATTTTGCCTATCTGCTTTATATGTAGAAGTAGAAATACCATTCAAGGACATTATTTTACTCCTGCTTGGTATGCCGGAAACATGCTCACGCTATCTGCTCTAATATCTGCAGGATTCTTAGGACCATTAGTTCCGCCTAATCCTGCATTAGTTGTTACACTGTCAATGCCTTGGACATGTGGATTGGGACTATTGTCATACCCTTGCTTTTCTGCAGAAAGTGTAGCAAAAATTTCTGCAAAGCTACCCGTAACGGGCATTGGTGTTGTTTCTTGTTGGGCACAGTCAACTTGGTCAATTAGATCAAGAACGCCTCTAATAATATCTGTTGCTCTCATAATATCTATTTAACCTTTAGATTTTAGCATAGGCCCAATTTACAACTTGGTCAGACCCGCTATTATTGGTAATGCCAAATGTAAACACATTAGCACTTGAAGTAGAAATTGTTGCAGTGCTTATGCTTCCATTTGTCCCAAGTATCTGTGTTGGGATAGAATCAAGCACTAGATTATTGCCTGTCTCATAATACCAACCATATTGATCTCCTATTACTGGAACGTTTGTATTTGATATAGTTACTCTTGCATTCCAAACAACAATACCGTTAGGAATATTGCCGTTGACCCACATATTATATGATGCATTTGCAGGAACTGTAAAACTTACAATGTTAGACCCTGTAGTCAACGTCCAAGATCCTGTAGTTCTTTCGTATGCAGTTGTTTGTGTTGTATTGTCTGCAAATCTAACTTGAGATACAGATGCAGTCGACGCATATACCGTATTCCATGTTGCTGTAGATGATCCTAGATTTTTATTACTGCTAGGAGTAAGATTTGTTTCAACAGTAATATGATCACCGTTTGAAACACTACTTGAAAGTTTGTTAACTCTTACTGTTCCAGACGAGCTAACATATAAAGCAACAACTGAAGAAACGCCGTTATCTGTTAAAATTTCTAAGCCAGATGAAACCCGAGCAAGAGTTACAGCTTCGACAATCGATGATACCGACATTGACGGAACTGATGCAACTCCAGTCCATGCTGAAAATCCAATTCTTCCTAACTTATCCCCTACTTGAACAGCAGATGGCGAGGATGATGTTCCTCTAGTTCTATGAAATGTTGCATTTACTGCTTCTGCGTTAGAATGATGCTGTGCTAACCTAAACATAGACACTACCGAAGAGAAGGTATTCACAGTTACTCTAAGTCCTCTAAAACTACTATCTCCTCCGTAGGACAACAGTCCTGTAGAACTGCTATACGAGAATGTAGGAACAGATGAAAGTTCTCCTAGTTGACTAAAATAAGATATTTCGTTTTGAACAACTGACGGAGAGATATCTATACCCACTGGACCAGTAGGTCCTAATGGACCAGTAGGTCCTAGATCACCCTGCGGACCAGTTGGACCAACTTCGCCCTGCGGACCAGTTGGACCAATATCTCCTGATCTAGTAAACGAAACATACACATAGTCTTCACTGACAAAATTTGCATTCCCTGTTACAAAATCCACTCCTAATCCAAAATAGATATTGTCAACAGTAGCAGTAACCGTATAGATTACAAAATTGTTAGGATTTGATAATTCTGATATTTGCAGATATCCTTTAATAGGATTAGAAACAAGAGCTATATCGGTAAACCATTCATAGAGATCGTTATTTAAAATATCATTGGTGTTGAAATATATTTCTGTAGTTAAACTAGAAGAAGTTCCATTAAAACTCAAATATCCGTTTCCAAGAAAATCGCTTATAGTTTTGTTATACCCGTTAAATTTATATTCTAGAGTATTATTTCCAATACTTCCTCTAATACCAGTAGGGCCGCTAGGACCCGGATCACCTTGTGGACCAGTTGGACCAAGTGGACCAGTAGCCCCCGGACCTCCAGCCGGGCCAATAGGACCCGGATCACCTTGTGGACCAGCAGGGCCAATTGGACCTTGCTCTCCTTGTGGGCCAATAGGACCCGGATCACCTTGAGCGCCGGGCGGTCCGATATCTCCTTGTGCGCCAGCCGGTCCGGTTGGACCGACATCGCCCTGCAAGCCCGGATCACCTTGTGGGCCAGTTGGACCAAGTGGGCCAGTTGGACCTAAGTTGCCCTGAGGGCCAGTTGGACCGAGTGGGCCAGTTGGACCAAGTGGGCCAGTAGGGCCTTCCGAAAATGTTGTAGATAAAATAATTCTATTAGTATCAGGGTTCCACGTTGAAATAATATTTTCGTGTGAATCATGAACTAATAAAGAATTAGTTACTGTTGTGGCTAATTCTGTGAAGTTTAGATCACCAGTTCCCGCTAGCTCGTATAATTCGTTAAAATTGCTGTTAACTTTAATAAAGGCAGATCTAATGGAGTCTCCATTTCCTGCATTTGCATAAGTTCCGGTATTAATCGTCTGTTTTGCCATGCTTACATTCCTGCCAATTTTAATATAGATTCTAATTCTGCTTTTTCAGCGTCAAATTCTTTACTCATTATTTGATCATAATCCGCCATAGTAAGCGGGCCTTTGTTTCTTAGCTCTACAAGTTTTTCAACGAGATTGTGCAAATCTTCGTCAGATTTCAAATCTTCACGAGCTACTTCCAAAATTCTGGTAAGTAAAGGGACATCCAAAGTTACAGTATCAACTGAATCAGTGGTATTTTCCTTAACTAATTTTGGTTTAGCCGGGTTTACTATGCTAGAATGAATAAAAGTTGAGTAGGTCATACTGCTATTTAGTTGCTCTTTTTGTCTTTTGATGTTATACTAGATAGGTAAATCCACAATAAATATGTAGATCAAAATGAGCACTTTAATGTTAAACGCAGACGGAGCACCAGTTAGCTGGCTTCCTCTGTCCATTATTTCTTGGCAAGAATCCATCAAATACCTGACACTAGAAAAAGCAACAGTGTTAGAGTGGTATGACGACTGGATTGTTCATAGCCAACGATGGGAAACCAAGGTCCCATCGGTTATGATTCTCAAGGAATACGAAAAGCGTAAGACAAGCATTCGCTACTCTAAGCATAACGTTTTCTTGCGAGACGGCTATGTTTGCCAATACTGCGGCGACGATGTTAGCAAAAAAACTGCTACCTTGGACCACGTCCTACCAGTGTCATACGGTGGTAAGACTACGTTCGAAAACACTGTTACAGCTTGTGGTCCATGTAACGCTAACAAGGGTAACGACAAAAAGATCGTTCCTAAGAACAAGCCTTACAAGCCTACATACTTCCAACTAGTTGACAAGCGTAAGAAAATGGCGTGGGATCTACCGCACCCAGCTTGGAAGAACTACCTGGAATAAAAAAAGCCCCGAAAGGGGCTTTTTTATTGGCCAAATTTTAGTAGGAACACAGTGTATTTTTTTTCATCCACGATATCGTAACTTGCAGTAATATTACCGTGGTTATCTCTATGAGGTCTAAAACCGCAGACTTCTGGGAGCCATTGATCCCAGAATTTATCAAGCTCGGTGCTATGCTCATCAGCTATTGATTCTAGCCATTCTTTTCGAGCATTACGCATACGCATCCAGTGCTCGTCTCTTTTTCGCTTGGCCTCGCGGAGTGCCTCCTCATCCTCTGCAAACATAGGAACGAGGCTTTCTTCAATGGAAGGATTAACTTTCATTTACTGCGATACACAATACGACACTTAGTTAAGTCGTATGGGCTCATTTCAACTCGAACTCGATCGCCTGCAAGAATTTGAATTCTGTTTTGGCGCATCTTTCCCGAGATGTGCCCTAACACTATAGAACCTTGTTCTAACTTTACCCTAAACATTGCGTTGGGTAATACTTCAATCACCTGTCCGTCTAAACTAATAACATCTTCTTTGGCCACGTTAAATTTCTTCTCCTTTCAAACCTTTTAGGACCAGTTTTTTAGACCTTTCGTTAAGGTCTTTTTCTTCGTTGAGTAGCATTTGGCTACCAACCAAATTCATAAAATCAGCCAGTGCTTTTGCACCTTCGTCAGTCCACCTGCAATACTGCGGACCTACTGCACTATGGTAGTAATACTTGCGATTCTTCATAAGCTCGCGAGCGCCCCCATAAATGAAATCTTTAAGGGCTTGATCATCCATATTAGATCTTCTCACCTGCTTTAAAGCCTCGGAACCGTAAGAAACGAGGGAACCGTAGGGAATATACGTCTTCACTATCTTGGTTGAGAGTCGCCGCATCTGCACGGATTTCAACCACTTGCCCAATAAGGTCTTCCTTGCCAGACCAGAACTCGTCTCTCTGATCGTCCGTAAGCCCACTCCCAACATTGACCCGAATCTTTTTACCATCATCCTCGCCTTCGCAAATAAGAGCACCCAACTTTCCTTGGTTCTTTCCAGTTCCTTCTTCAACGGCTACAACTGAAAGGCTAACCTCAATGAAGGGTTTTTGTTTAAGCCAGCTGGTGCTACGTTTGCATTCGTAGACTGCTTCAGGATCCTTGATCATAATGCCTTCGAATCCTTGTTCAATAGCGTCCTTATTATACTGCTTGAATTCCAGTTCGCCGACGTAGGATCCCAAGTCAACTTCAATTTGGGGAATGATGTCAATACTACCAACAGCATCAAAGGTAGCCTTCATACTGCGGAGCAGATTACTGCGCCGACGTTGGCCCATGACGCTTTTGCCTTTTTGGAATTCACTGAGCGGAATAATATCAAACAGCATAAGACGGGCGTCCTGTGATTGGACGTCTTCTTTGCGATGAACCTGCTTCATTAGAGCCTGGAAGCTAGAACTGACCATTTCTCCGTCGAGCACAAGACTACGCTCAAATAGGTCAATATTCTTTTCCAATGCAGAAGTGATATGGCCAAAGTTCTCAAGGACTTTGCCGTTGCGTGTATATTGCGTGACAGTTTTGTTTTGTGCGTTGATCACTGTAATCACACGGACGCCGTCGAGTTTAGGTTCGAGCAGTTTCTTTCCTGTGATTTTCTTTTCATGATTGGCGCCGTCGTGTGCCAGCATACACTCGAACACAGGAACAGCATTTTTCTTGATCTTGTTGACTGTTTTTTCGCTAACGCCGCAACGAAGATCTTTGATTAGGATGCGTCGATACCAGTAGTTCCATTCGGCTTGCTTACTAGCAGACAGTGCAAGCTCAATAGCATCACGTGCTTCGTGACCAGTTAGTTGACGGGTATAGAGCAGATGAGCTAGTTCTTTGAATGCTTCCCAAGGAAGGCCCTGACCATCGGGTCCGCCGTGTGTGGGAACTTTCTTAACACCAAAGGTAGTAAGGTTGTCCAATGCAAGGCGGAAGCCTTCGAACAGTTCTTCGTTGTCAACATTTTCTTGAATGATAGCCTCTTTGGCAAGACGGCTGTTATCCGCTTCAAGATCGGCAATAATTTGGTAACAAGGTTTCATAGGTCCAATGTTAAGTAGTTGTTACCTATATTATATGCTGATTTGCTCATTTTGTCAACTGTGATTTTACCATTTATACGGAAAAGCTAGATCCACAACCGCAGGTAGTTTGGGCATTTGGATTGTTGATTACAAAGTTTGAGCCCATAATGTCTTCTTTGTAGTCAATTTCTGCACCTGTTAGATACTGCATACTCATTGCATCAACAAGTAGCTTAAATTGTCCAACTTCAAATTCAAAGTCGTCTTCATTCTTTGCTTCGTCTAATGTGAATCCATATTGGAATCCAGAACATCCTCCGCCTTGGACAAAGGTCCTAAGATTGATATTTGGATTATTTTCATCTATTAGAATGTCAACAATTTTTTCTTTTGCACTTGGAGAAATGTTTATCATGGTCAATTCCGTTAACGATAAGTATTATACAACATTTATCATTTTAAGGTAACTCAAACTATGAAATATTGGTCCAGAGATGATACAAAAGAGTGGATTTCACAGCTCGAGCACAGAGTCGAGGATATAGGATATTATCTAGAAAGGACAGCACAGTGGTGCGACGAGTATGGAATTGATGATAGCAAAGTTCTTTTTATGTGCAATTTTATTACCTGCGTTTGGGTTAGTTATATGAGAAACGAACCAATAACATTCGTAGAGCTCATGGAAATCCTAGGTGTAAAAGACTGGGAAGCTGATGAAGAAAAGATCTACGAACTAGATGATAGATGGGGAGAACTAGATCATTACGAGCTTCTCGAACAAGTCGTAGACAAGTTTAATCAAGAGTGGGATTAAATTACAACAACTTGTGGACCTGCGTCTTTGTTGTGATGCTTCTTAAGGTGTATAAACATTTCAATTTTTTCATCCCAAGGTGCTGTAGTCCAGGCCTTGTCTCGATCAATATCGTAAGAAAAACTCTTACCCTCGTATTCAAACGTAGTAGTGTTATCGAGATTGTGGAAAGAGTCAGTTGAGCAAGTAACTGCCAACAATGCATACTCTGGACCACTTTCAGGGTTCAAAATATTTTTTGAAGCAACCCTATCAGAAATTATAGTAAAAAACCCAGTTTTGTATCCTAGTGTCTCAGCCGCAATCATTGAAAATGTTGCGTTGATCATTGCATCTCTGCTTGCAGAGCCCGAAAGAGGATCAGTATGAGAAAGAGCAACTGTGTATAATAATGTTAACCCACTTAGGATTGGTTGAAGTAATTCTTCGGTATCGTAGGGGTCAGTTGGCAGAAGGCCGTTACATCTAAAGTATTTTACTAATTCTAGTTTTTTAGATTTACCTTCATCCGAATTTGTTAAGGCATACACCCTGTAATGATATCTCTTGTCAACGCTAGGTGCAAGGTTACCCGCATCAATGATTTTTTTAACATCATCGGCGGGAATGTCGTTTTGGCTTACTAGACGAGCAGTTCGTCTGTTCTTTAGAATTTGGATTAGATCGTCGTAGAGCATTTACTTTCCATCGTAATCCTTAACTGGACCACCATGGATTTCGCTCTTGGCTTTACGACCTTTTAGTCGGTGGCCGCTGCCTTTGACACCTTGCTTTCCTGTTCCGTCTGTATGATCAGAATCGTGAGCCCTGAGGCCAAGGCTCACACACTGCGAGTATCGCACATTACTTAGGCGTTTAACTGCACACTGACTTTTTGTCGGCGGAGGTAGTTTCTTTTCTGTAACAAATTCAAAGGCTCTCATGCCTTTATTTATTATTTGAAGAGAATCAAACTCATGATCACAGTCTGTGCCGCAAACCCTACACAGATAGTAGCAATGTATAAGAAGTTCTTTTCAATCAAGGATTTGAAGAAAAACGTAATCAAAGCACTCCAAACAAAGACCATAAGATCAACAGGAGGCAGCTTATCAGATTGCGCCATAAGCACAGAAATTAGAGTGGGCACACTAGCTAAGTGCAAAAGCACAATAGTGAGCCAACCTAGCGTGTGAGCGCTGATCTTCCCAAGATGTTCCTTTAAAAGAACAACGATAAGATTGGGAAGATTTTTAAAATAATCAATCAAAAACATGTTAATTCCTTACTTGTAGAAAATATGACGACCAATTTTTGCAACCTTAACTTTTTTCCATCCCGGGTTAACGTAGTCTGCGTGATAGAACAATGCGTCCTCGAGACTAGGTAACCGGAATCCTTCAAGCAGAACCTTTTTGGCTGCTACCATACTTTCTTCATAATTGCCTTTATGTATCGGCCTAACCGTTGCGGCCCGGTCACAATACCAACTAAATTGGCAAACTACCTTTTCGTAGAAAACATTTTTTTGATAGATCGTTTTACAAACATCATCTGGGAATAACCCACTTTCGACTCTGTTCATAGTAACTTGTGCAACAGCGACCTTGCCTTCAAATGGCTCAGACCCTGCTTCGTAGTAGATATTTCTTGCGAGGCAAGTAAGTTGCCTTTCGCGCATCTCTGCGGTAATTTGAGAACTTTTTGCTACTTCAAATTTAGACTGTTTGTCAGACACAGCCCATTTAAGCAACATCACAGATCCAACGAGTGCAACGACCATAAGTGCAACGGTCAATGCATTAAGCAATAGCATGGGCACTCGAATCTGTGTGTCTTTGTCCCCGTTTAGCGTAGTATCAGTCATTTCTGACCTCCTTTCGTTTAGCGGTAAGATTAGTTATACAACAGCCAACAGTTTACCCTCAGAATAGGTAAAAATCAACCTATTTTGGTAAATTTTGGCTTTTATTTTATGCCAATGAGCATAAATCTGGTAAAAGACCAATTTGGGTAGACAAAATCTTTCTTACCCGAATACACTACTTCAGAAACAGGATAGTTATTGCAAAAATCCTCTAACGTTTCTGTGTGTATACAGTGGTCTTCGTGGGGCATATTATTGCCCTGCAGAATCACTCTGGTTCCATCTGGAATGTAGTTCCACCATAGCAGACTGTCAAAATGCTCGGTAGAAGTGTTGATAATTAAATCTGCTCTAGAACTATTTAGCGTGTTGCAGTCCGCAGTATAGGCCTTAAAACGCCAGTCCTGCCACACCCAATACTCGTTTATCATATCGGCTACAGGTTCACACTTTGGATCAAAGTCGTAGCTTTCAATTTTTTTGACGTCGAATTTGCCCCTACTAAGCAACAAGAAGGCCGTTATACCATACCAACCTGCATAGATATGCGTAAGGTTAGACTGCCATTTGAGCTTTTCCAATTCTTCGCAGAGCCAAATCTTGCTACCAAGTTGTCCACTAGAAAAGGCATCCTGGTCAACTTTAAATGCTTTACCCATTAGTAGATAAAAGGATCCCGTTGCCTGGCTTCTTTGACCTTTTTCCTATAACGTAGATATTTGGTCAGACGTCCAAACAGTCTGTTGACAATAAAATCTTTGATAGCATTAATCATCTTGATATCCTAGTCTGTATTCATCTAGCTCTGCAAACAGTTGCTCTCGAAGTGTTTCGTCAAAGGATAAATTCTTAGAACGGATTTCAGAAATCAGTTTCTTTCCCTTTTGGCTGTTAAAGCAATAGTGAGCACTGGCTATAAACTTAGTCAAGTCATCTTTAACATCATCAGTCACCCATTTCTTCCAATAACCTTGTTCAATCACATAGGCTACAAAGTCATCGTAGACACTGCCTACCTTTGGTCCTAACTCAGTTAACACTCTAGATTGAATAGCTCCTAATTGCGGAGCAATGTTAATAGCATCAACTCCTGCTTGCTTTCTTAGCTTAACTTCGTGTGATTTGATATAGTCAGCATTATGCTCTTTAAACAGCAGTCCTGCATTATGAATTGCTTCAGCTACTTTGGTATTAGTTTCAACAATGAAAGTCCCCACTTGCTTGTGTTTGGTCAAGCTGCCAGTTTGACTTACAAAGAACTTGATTGAATTCTTGTAACTTTCTGTAAACTTTAATTGACGACGCAGTCTGCTTAGACTTCTAGCAAGACCTTCGCCTGTATTATCTTCGCTGCCAAACTCAAACACAATGCTAGGACGCAGATCTAATGCATAATCGATTAGAGTCCTTGCAGTCTTTTCCTGATCGCCATCATCTACTCTACTCACATCTATGTGTAGCAAATCAAAGCCGGCACTGACATCTGCCTTAACAGTTTCTAGGCATCTATCTAATGCCTTCTGTAACTTTAGATCCTTATCTGCATCACTGAAATAAGGACCACAATGATCTCTACAAATTAAGACACGATTAGAATCATAGTTTTCGTTGTTCTTAACAAAAGATACTAGTTCTGTAGTCTTAAATGCGTATCCACTGTATGCATCAACCTGGTTTCTACTAGCAATGATCATTATTGGAAAATTGTGAACCTTGCTGTATTCTAAACAAAGATTCACAATCTCTGAGCTCATAGGACCAACGCCTAATTTAAATTTCTTCAAGTCCATTAATTACCCTTTCGATGAAGATGCAGGCATCTAGAACAGCACCACTCCCTGCAGGACTTTCAGTTACATGTTTGGCTGCTGCTTTGGCTTCTTTTCTTGCACTTGCAGGAGCGATACCTAATTTTACTCGTTCAAGTATAGGTGCATCGTTGTAACCGTCTCCAATGAACGCCGTTGTATCAAAATTACAGTTTTGTTCAAACCAACCCATTCGATCTTCTTCTGAAACCAGATGTAACTGCGCGGGGCTATAACCCCAGTCTTTAACAATTCGAGCATAGGTAATATGCCATCCTGTTTTATCAGCAGTTATGAACTGAATATCGTTGATGTATTTTTTAATAATTTTAAATCCATCTTTGTCGTGAGGACCAAACACCTTAAACATTTTTCCCTCACGACTATAGAGAATATGTCCTGTGTTTAAGACTCCGTCAACATCTAATACTAATTTGTTTATCATGTTCTTGCCAGTGCAATCCTGTCATAATCAGAGGGGTCAATATCTATTCCGGTATAGAACCAAAACTGTTTTATAAATTGTTGTTTATAAAATTCTTGCCCGCTGATAAATTCTACATCTGCTGTTTGAGCCTGCTTGGCTAATTGACCAGGTTTAATGGACAAATCTACGATTAACTTTGTATTTTTATCTACAAAGTCTAGAGGACTTGTCTCATCTATAGTTCCTAATGCGGTGCAGTTAATAACCGTATCGGAACCATCATGTCTATCAGACCAGTTGCCTAAACTTCGACTATATACATTTACCAAACAGCGGTCATCTCTTGACAAAAACTGAGCAAACATTTTACCAATTGAGCCGTTGCCTAACACAGCAATTTTTGGTTGTCGAATGCGATACGCTACATATTTGACTCCTGCAAGGTCTGCATTGTGTCCGTGTAATTTCCCATCGTTAATTACTACTGTATTGCAGCTTTGATAATCAGAGACTTCTGTATCAGGGACATCTAAGAAAGGAACTATTAATTTCTTAAACGGCATACTGATGCTAATTCCTCGAACTCCAGAGTCAATTGCATGTTTTATCTTGGAAGAAAAATCCTCTGGCGTAGCGCACAGAGGATTATAATCTGCTTCAATATTAAGATTTTTGAAGAAACTTGTGTAAAAATACTGTCCTTGCTTACCTGGATATTGACTTAGACTTACATAGTGCTTCATTGTTTATAGGCTTTTATTTCTGAGATCTTATTATGTGCATCAAAGAAGATAATGTCAACTACTTTGATAAAAGTGTTGTCATCTATAACTATCTCAAGTTCGGAAAATACTACATTATCGTCTTTAGCCATAGTTTTAACTAAGACATTAATATGACCGACACTGTCAAATATCGCTTGATTTTCTTTTAATACCTGTTGTTTGCCTACTGCTTTGATATTCCAATCTGTTAATTTTATATCATCCGAAAACATCTCTGTTAATGCTTCGATATTTTTATCTGCAAAATTTCTAAAATACTCTAATACTAAATCTATTTTACTTCTTTTCATTTTCTATTTCTTGAAATAACTTCATACCTAAATACCACAAAAATATATCGAACGGAGGAGTATGCAAAGGACTCATGTTCCAGAAGATAATAGGAACTAACAGTCTAACTTTGTCATATGACCAACCCTTGTCAAGGATAAACTGCTTTAATGCAGATATGTAGTAGTCGGAATTTTCAATTCCTGGCACAACTAGGGTAACTTCTGTGCCTTCTATCTTGTATTCAAAATTGTTTTCTTTAATCTTGCTATAGTTGATAATGAATCCGCCCATCATCTTAGCAAGATCATAATATATGTCCCCGTGATCAACTGACCCGCCAAAGTCTTGTCTCCAGTCAATGATTTTGAACTCATTCATGTCAGAGATAACACTATTATCAAAATGAAGATCACCGTGAATGTATCCGGGCAATGTTTCGTTGATCAGCAAATCCCAGTTCATATTGTCTAGATAATATTTCCAATCCTTGATATCAACACCGTTAACACGATTTACTTTAGGAAGATTAGGATACTTCTCTAAGAACTTATTGATTCGGTCTAGTGTCTTTTGCTTGTAAAACTTTTCTGCTGTTTCTTTAATGTCATCATCAGTCTTTGCCCAAACTTCACTGTTTAACCATTCAAGCATGACATCAAACACATAAGGTTGGTTTCTTTCGTATAGTGTAGTGCCTTCAAAGAAATCGTAGGCTATCCAACTACCGTCAAGAGTAACGTTGTTAGGAAATACCTCAGGATTGGTTAGATATCTCTTATACTTCTTATCAGCAACTGTATCATCTTTCCACCATTTTACTACACGGTTGTTACAGATGTAGGTTACTTCGTCTACTTTAGTAAAGTCGTATTTCTGGCTGCTCTGCAAGGCCGCATTGTAGATTTGTAAGTTGCCAAAGTCTAGCCATGTATCTAATGTTTCTACACGACCACCTAAGGGAATAGTCCAGATAATTTCTGGACTAGGGTTAGACATTAGCTTATCAACAAACCCCTTCCAGTCGTGTATATACATTACTCCAGTTAGAGCTAACCAACTTGCATCAGTAGCTTCTTTAAATTTCATGTCAACAATACGCTCATTAACAACTTCAAACATTGTATAATGCTCTGTCATTGTTTCATCAACTTTGGTCACAAAGTAATGATTCTCAGACCTCTCTTTGTCAGTGATACACTGACTAAAGTAAGTATCGCAAGGTATATACCAAAATGGACTATCAATCTTTCCAACACACTGTTTAAACGAATATGCCGGACCCGCCTGCAAGCTGGTCCAATCATCTACATCAACAAACTCTATCTTTCGATCTTTGTATGCAAGATTGCAAAAACTCTTTACCTGATGTGCATTGTAACCTACTAATACTATAAATCTAGTATCGGTTGGGAACTGCTCGATGATGTGTGCAATCACCGGTTTATTTTTGTAAGGCAACAATGATTTGTTAAGTAGCTTTGACAAACTGCCCATTCTGCTGCCCAGACCGGCAGTAGGTATTACAACGGTATGTTTACTCATGCTCGTAGCTTATTCTTCCGTGTGTTCTTCCCTGATCATCCTGGAGTCTAATAACATCATCTAATTCAGGTGTGCTTGCTTCAATAAATTCTAAGTCAGTAGTAGCAACGACTCTGTGAACTTGGCCAGGCTTCATGAAGAATGTAACTCCTGACTCTAACTTAAGAACACTTAAAGTTTTTTCGTATTCCTCAACTTCCTTTATGGTCATACCCTGTTCTAGAAAGGTTTGAACATCAAACTCAGTTTCGCTGTAATATAGAAGACCAGTTCCACTAATAACATGATTAGTTTCATGCTTATATTGATGGACTTGTAGACTAGTTCTGTTTCCTGCTAAGAAAAGAATGCGTTTTAGGGCATAGCGATCTGAGTTTGAGATCCAGCTTTCATTCCCCCAATGTTTTTTTACAATTTTAGTTGGTATTTGACAAGAATTCATAAGTTTAAAAATATTTCCTAATATTTAAGGATTTGGATCAAACCTGTTTATAATTTCGAATATAGTATCAAAATCCTTAATAGGGTCTAAGTTTCGGTCTTTATGAAACTCTCTATAAGCAGTCACTCTACTATTATTGAGTCTTATAACTCCAAATCCTAAGCCCATAGTAACCCATTGTCCAAAATGAACAAATCCGTCAACTGCAAACCCCGGATGAATATTCGCCCTAACTAATTCAAAATTAGATAATTGATCTATGACATATGAGCTGCCTATCCAAAATCCATTATCAATTTTATTTCCTACTACAGGGCTGTCATGCATCTGTGCATAACAAAAATTTCTAGGATGATTTCTTAATTCTAAGATATCTTGCTCTAGTGATTTAGACGGATCAAAGATTAGATCAGGTCTAGCTCTTACAACCCAATGATATTTAAAATTGTTGTCATCTTCGTATTTAGACTTTAGCTCATTTGCTCGACGAACAGAATGCAAATGTGGATCACCACTAAGAGATGGAGACATATTGCGCCAATCATCAAACTTTTCACATACAAAAGACTTTGGATCGTATAATGATTGATATTCTTCGAGCAGTGCTCCATCTACGGGAAAAATCTGCATCGGCTGAATCCCAAGTTCGTCGTAACGATTACAAGAAACACCTTCGCTAGAATAAGATTCCGAATCCCATGTGTGAATAAAAAAATCACAGTTAGGCCATAGATCCCCTATATATTTTCTAAAATTAGGAAAGGACACTAATCCTATTCTCAACTGTCCAGATAAACAAATTGCTATCCTCATACTATATCAATCCTATGGTATTGTTTTATCAATCTTAGATCTTTTGGATTCAGCATTTTCTCTAATTCAGAATACATATCTTCTTTCCAATTTGGATTACTGGGATTATACCACCACTTCCAGGAATATTCTAAATGATAAAACATTTCAGAATAGAGTAAAGAATTGAGGTAACATATTTCATGATACTGCCGATTAACATCTAGTGTTTTTAATTCTTGCCGCAGCACGGCAAATCTACAATCTTCTAATTTTACTATCTCTATAGAATTTTTTAACAAATGATCTTCAAAGATACTAAAGGGCAACCTTTTCGACTCTCGCAATTCTTCTTTGCAATCAATTACACATGCCGCAGCTCTGTCCATGTTCTCTGATGTTCCTATGTGAAATACATCGTCGTGATAACAAATATAGATTTTGCTTGTATCGGTTAAGAAATTATCTAGGTCGTTTTGGAAGTTTCTATCAGGTGGAAATATAATATCAGGTCTTAACTTAATAACAACATCATAGGTAAAGTTGTTTGCCTGCTCATGTTGTTGCTTGAGCTGAATAGATTTATAAAAGCTAAAGTATGGAAAATACATCTCCGAAACAAAATAGTATTCGTCGCATTCTCTACCATTCGGAAACTCCATTCTTTCTCGAAGGTCGACTTGATCGTCGCAAATAAATTCGACAGGGCTGTAAAGAGATCTATATTCATTACTTGAAGATTCTTCAATCTTAGAAGGCTCTGTATAGATTGTCCTTAAGAGATTAATAGGGCGTGTTACAAAGTCAACATTCCAAGTATGCACAAAGAAATCAATATTAGAATAGAAATCTCCAAAGTATCTTTTTAAATTTGGATATGCAAACTCAGCTGTCCTTAGCTGGCCATAAAAACAAACGGCAATTCTCATAGATTGGTTAATGCTCCTACTAACAAATTAAAATGCCTAGAGTCACCGGGGACTGATATTCTTGTATAGAGGTTGTTATCCCACGGCATGGTTGCATATTTAAATATTATTCCTTCTATCTCTATTTTTCCCAATACATTAATATAGTTTGTTTTGCTATCTATAAACAGCATACCCTTTGATTTTAATAACTCTATTAATGCCTCTCTATGTTTCTTTACGGTGCAGACATAATGTTCAGCATCTGAATATAAGAACAGAGCTTCTAACCATTTAACTGAAAAGCCGCTAACTTCATTCATTGAAGATAGCTTATCTAACACATGCTTTACATACGGACTAGATATTGAATAACCAATACGGGCACCTGCAGACCCGTGTGCTTTGCTTAAAGTTCTTACTGCGACAACATTGTATAACTCAATTAGTTTAGCTGAACTTTCTAGGTCGCTGAATTCTATGTAGGCTTCATCAACTACTAATAGGCTACTTGTGCATTTACATTTCTTAGCAATCAGTTCTATTTGGTCAGCAGTCAGGCCATCGCCAACGGGACTTGATGGATTTGATATTACTACCAAGCTGATAGATTTATCAATCGCATTAAGAAACTCTTCAAATGGAAAACGGTCACTGGTATAGTCTACAGTAACAAACTCTACTCCTTGTGCTTGTGCATAGACCTGATACATTGGAAAGCTAGGGGTTGTTGTTAAGACTTTACCCACTGCAAAACATTGAAACAGATTCTTCAATACTCTATCAGATCCCTCTGCTATAGTTAGAGATTCTTTATTAAACCCTGTTAGCTGAGAAAGTAAGTTGTATGCGTGATCTACATTTGGATAGAACCTTACACCCTCATCCTTTAGTGAGTTAACAAAATAATTCCAAAGAGTCTTGTCAAAAGGTAAATCTCTTTCGCTGGCATGTAGTCTAATTACATCCGTGGAACCATATCGACTTTTACGCCTATCAATAGATAAAACATTTTGGTTGACTCTAATCATAACAACCCTAATCTTGATAGAAGCGGTGCAAGCTCTTTATAGGAACAGGTCTTGCAATGGTCAGTGGGATTGTTCTGTTTACAGCCTTCTGCAACTAACCTAAACTTCTTGCCCTTTCTGATGGTGTCCACACTACTAGAAAATATATTACCAAATTCTTCTGCTGCTGTATTCATACAACACATTAAGACACGCCCTTCAACAGTGACATAGAGACCGCGTTCAGGCCAGAAGCAATTTTTGTAATCCCAAACTGCACGGCCTTTGATCATTGAGCTCCAGTTATTCTTTAGGTATTCTAACTGCTCTTCTGTGTAACCGGAAGGCATCGATTTATCTGGATTCCATTCCTGTGCAATGTTGAGCCTAAGTTCATCTAGTTTGTATGCCTTGACAATGTGGTCATAGACTGGTTGAATGTCGTCAACATTGCCGGAGTTAACAACATAGTTAACAGCAACAGTGCATCCTTTGCGATCTACTTCCTTGAACCTATTTAGGAATTTGATCAGCTTGCTCCATTTGCTAGGAGGACGATATGTTTCGTAGCTATCTTCATAACCATCTATACTAAAATACAGATAGTCTATGTATTCTAACGCACGTTCGAACACAGGTGTAATAGTATATTGACAGTTAGTAGCTGATATTAGTTTAGCATCCGGAAAGTATTGTTTGAACAATTTGCAAATCTCATCAAACTTTGGATGCAAGAATGGTTCGCCCATGCCCATTAGTTTGGCTTCTTTTACGGGGTGGTCTTTGATCTTTTCTAACAATGACTCAAAGTTAAACAAAGTCATATGCTGCAAAGGCCCGATGACTTCGTCCCTGTTGCAGAAACTGCATTGTAGGTTACAGTAATTGGTAGTCTCTATGTAAACATAGTCAATCGGCTTCAATTCATTGACCTCCAAAACTCATCACTGTCTCTTGGTGAGTTAATTGCAGTTGCACTAGGAAATGGGTTTGTCTTAGACACATCGTTGACTAATACTCTAGGACTATGTGGCAACCCGTATATCACACGAATTTTCTTAAACCCAAAATGCCTTAGTGCATTTTCTGTGATCCCCGAATATTCCTCTGGTCTACTGGTTGTAAAAATTAACGTTGCGCCATTCTTTTGTAATTTAAGAAAATATGATACTGCGGAATCAATCGGAGTAGGTCTGTTTGAATAATTGTTAGTAAAATGTTCAGATTGATTTTTAAACAGCACACCGTCAAGATCTACAAAGTAGGTTGTATAATCATTCTTTACTTTAATATACGAGTCGTATGTTCCTAAATCAAGATAGTTAGTAACATGTTTAGTTACAAATATCTGTTCTTCCAATAACAGTTGTTTAATGATATGCGAAACAAATATTTCTCCTTCTGTATTTGATTGCTTTAAATTTTCAAATGCTTTACAGAATTCAGCAGAGCTTCGAAACCCGTATGCTCCAACACAGATATTTTCACTGATAACTTTCTTCTCTACAATATTTCTTAATGAGTCTTCTTCTTCATTAATAACAACAAAGCTCTTAGATGCAATGTAATCTATTGTTGGGTAATCCTGCAATCTAATGTAGCAGACAAAGTTGCTACCGTGGCTAATATCATAATTAAAGAAGCTATCGCAATCTTGTATTATCAACGAATCGTCTTTAAAATTCTCTAAGGCTCTATAAACAGTTTCAGCAGGGCCAGATGTAAAGTCCTTTAATACTGTAATGATTACATTTGGGTTATCGCCGTAGACATGTTCAATAGCATATTTGGCATCAAATTCTTCTGCATGTTGTTCTGTTATTACAAAGTTAACCAAATGGTTTTTAACATACTTGTCCGCAGCCCATTCAAACATTAATCTACCATCGGGCATAGTTAACAAGAACTTTGGTCTAGTCCACGGATATCTTGAACTGCGTCCGGCGCAGGGAATTACAACTTGCATTTTTTAATCTCCGCTAATACTAAATTTCTTTCTAGGTCTCTTTTACAATAGGGTAATATTCTTGCAAGCATGAATGCATAAATGTTATCGTTGAAAAGATTATCAAATTTTTTTAACAAAGTGCTGTAAATTAAATTACATGACACTGCATAATTAACTAAGTCTGTTTCTTCTCTAACAAACCAAAGTCCATTAATGTCCTGTCGCAGTTTATTTGCATCAAAATATATGCTATTTAAATTGGTAGGGTGGGCGTCGATAAAATAAAACTTGTTGTTGTAGAATATAATATTCTCCAAAGTAAGATCTCCATGGACAATACCTTTTGGTAAATCCGTGGGAATTTTAGCAACATGTGTTATGATATCGGCGTGGTCTTTTATTTGAGAATACTTCTCCCAGAGCTCTTTACCAAAATCATATTGACTGCTAGTTTCAAAGGAAGATGTAATGTAGTCAACGAGGAAATTAGTTAATTGCTTTATTTCACTCGATCCTGCATAAGTTAGATACTGTTTCATATCTAACCCAGGAAGGTATTCCATTAGAATAAAATCTTTACCCACTTCAATAATCTCAGGCACAGGGAAAGGAAGTCCTTTAAGGACTTCTACACACTGTTCTGCATTATCTACATTTTTATAGACATAATGTTTGTTATCTTTTTCTACTAGATAAACAGAACTGCCGCTATGCCCTTTAAATCTCCTTACTATTTTCATTCAAGATTCTTTGGAAGTATTCCCCTTGCCCGAAGTGTTTCTTCTTTTATTTTATTAACTTCTTCTAAACTAATGTGCTTTAATTGTTCTTGTCTTGTTATATGGTAATGAAGACGATCACATTCTACACACTTATCAAATTCAGATACAGGACTAAACATTGTGCATTCTTGCCTCAATAATCCTATCTTGTAATCATCACCTAAATAGTAGATATTTAGGTCAACTGGATTGATATCCCTGCTTTTAATAAATGTATAAAATTGTGCAAATGGGGATATTGGTTCTAGGTATTCTTTAGTAACAAGTCTATGTATCCACCAATCTGCTATTTTATCAGACACTGATCCTTTATTCACAAATACAATGTCGTCAGTAACCATAGTTCCTGCATCATTATAGATCATATTAATTCCGAAATCATTATCAGAAACCGAATCTATTAATTTTTGCAAAGTTATTTCTTTATTAAAAACAACATCTGGCCTTAGCTTAACTACTACATCAAACTTAAAATTATTCGTAGCTTCAAATTTCTTTTTCAATATGATACTTTTGTGCCAAGAATAGAACCAAGGTATTAGCCACCTGTCATCCTCTATATAATTAGAAAACATATCTGAAAAATTAACTATAGTTTTGTGATAAGGTTCTACTTCAATTGATCTAAAATTATACAAGGCAGATAACTGCTGAACTTTTAACTCTTTTAATTGTAAGTTCCCTTTATTAAATGTATCAAAATGCTCCAGAGATTCACCTGTTAACACATTATGATAGTCGAGATCCCAAGTATGCATAAAGAAATCACAGCTATCCCAAAGGTCCCCAATAAACCTGTGAATAGACGGAAAGGCTTCTAAACCCGTTCTAACCATACCACTAAAACAAACTGCAATTTTCATAAAAAATGCACCGATGGATTAATATTTTCTAAGATGTCTTTTTTAATCTCTTCAGTAAATGCGCCTGCTCTAACAATAACTAAAGGATCTTCTACATCTTTCAGCATCTTTGGACTAGCAATTCTTATATTAGTTCCATATAAACGCTTTTCATGTTTAGACAAATCATTATCCAATATACAAACTAACTTGTCTGTGTTCAACCCAAAATTAATAAGATATTGAGAAAACACATGAGCACCAAACAGGTAAAAATTATCTCGCTTGTCTATTTCTGAATTCATCTCTTTAACTAGATTTAAATGGTATTCGATGTATTCTAGAAACATGCGTTTGTATTCGTCATATAACCCGTCAGGTAATGGAAAATCTAAAGGTTCTCCAATTTTTATCCAAGAATAAAAAATGCTGTGATCGTCCATGAAGTAATCCATAGCCGATATTTTAAATCCATTTTTGAGCATTAAATTTTCTATATACTCTTCGGAAAGAAAATATGTGTGTTCAAAGTTTAAGCAATTGGTAAATTTTTTCTCTAACATCATACGCATGTTAGGAACTGAAAAAATTACCTTACCTCCTTTAGGAAGATTGTCTGCATGTAATTTAATAAATTTTTCAGGATCGTAGGTATGTTCGAATACATGACTATGAACTATAGTGTCAAAATTAAAACAACTTAGATCTGTATCTTCAGTTAGAAACCCTTTTACAATCTTTGCTGGGCAGTTTTCTACTGGCTTAGGATTTGGTTCTAATATAGTCCATTCAATGTCGTTTCCGTATAGAGTCGCAAGCCGGCCGTGGCCGCCGCCTACCTCTAAGACAGCAGAAGGGTTTTCATATCTAACAAATTTAGCAAAGGCTTGATGATGCTCGTGCCACAGTTTACCAACCGATCCGGAATTGTGTTCTTTTTGATAGATA
>JACCDW010663023.1_pt1 | contig 21329 bp, 24 predicted proteins | sample 7449781 | NCBI WGS metagenome assembly JACCDW01 (sample SAMN15323449, study PRJNA562643) | freshwater metagenome | isolation source: river surface water | place: USA:Blue River Watershed | collected 2017-08-18
AGCATAGGCTCTTTTTGCAGTATTGCCGATAATGTGCAATTGTTCTTAGGTGGAAACCATAGGACAGATTGGGTAACTACTTATCCATTTGGGCATATACATAAAGATGCGTTTAAATGGCATGGCGAAGGACACCCAGCAACTAAAGGCGATATAAGCATAGGAAACGATGTATGGCTAGGATCTGGCTGTACTATCATGTCTGGTATCACAATAGGAGATGGCGCAGTAGTAAGCGCTAATGCTACAGTTGTAAAGGATGTGCCACCTTACGCAATAGTAGGTGGTAATCCAGCCAAGATATTGAAATACAGATTTACAGAGAAACAAATAGAAGCTCTTAGGGAAAACCCTTGGTGGGAAAAATCAGACCAAGAGATCCAGGAGCTAATCCCATTACTTTGTAGCTCAAATATAGATGAACTCATTGCCAAACTGTCTTAATATCGGTAGCGGTAAAGACTTCCTAGAGGACTGCTTAAACGCAGACATACAGGCTAGTAAAAACCCTGATTGGGTTTTAGATATTACCAATGTTCCTTGGGGAGAAACAATCTCTACAAGATTTGGAGATATAGAGATAAAGAAGGGAATGTTCGATAGAATCATCGCTAACGATGTTCTAGAGCATATACCTAATCTTGTGGCAGCAATGACAAATTGCAAGGACTTACTGTCAAATAAAGGTGAGTTCCACATTCATGTGCCTTATGACTTAAGTCTAGGTGCGTGGCAAGATCCTACTCATGTAAGAGCGTTCAACGAGAATAGCTGGCTTTACTATACCGATTGGCATTGGTATCTAGGCTGGACAGATCGTTTCTACATAAAAGAGTGCTTATTAGAAAAAAGCCCATTAGCTGATGAGATGGGCATTAGTGAGCAGATGCTAACAATTCTTCCTAGAATGATAGATGGGATGAAAGTCATCCTTACCAAAAGTGTTGTAGAATAACTACATCATCAACCATCAACCCACAGGGAATGGAATGGAAAACGCTTTAGAAAACAATAATGTAGAAGTTGCCTCAACTAATAAGGGCGGTGCGCCTGTAGGCAATCAGAACGGCAAGAAGGGTAAGCTGTTCTACAATCAATTAAGAATGGCTCTAGTTCAAGAAGATAGTCGTAGATTGCGTACTATTGCAGACAAGCTAGTAAAGGCTGCTGAAGATGGCGAGCCTTGGGCAGTTAAAGAGATCATGGATCGTGTAGATGGCAAGGCCGTACAAGCTACTGAGATTAGCGGTGTAGATGGTGAGGCTATTGAGCTGAAGCAGATTGAGTTCATTATCAAGCGCCCAGAGTGATCGAAACAGAAGAAAAGCTCAGTTTAGAGATTCCAGAGAAGCTAGAGTGCTTGCTGGAAAAGCATCGTTATAAGATTGTCTATGGTGGGCGAGGTAGCTCTAAGTCCTGGACAGTAGCTAGAGTCCTGTTAGCCATTGGGCGTAGGATGAAGCTGAGAATATTGTGCGCTCGTGAGTTCCAAGTATCTATCTCCGACTCTGTTCATGCGTTATTAGCAGATCAGGTAAGGTCTATGGGGTTAGAGGACTTCTATACTGTACAGAACACCAGTATCTTTGGTAAGAATGGAACAGAGTTCTTGTTTGCTGGTTTAAAGCACAACATTACTAAAATTAAGTCGTTTGAGGGTGTAGATATATGCTGGGTAGAAGAAGCTCAGACTACCTCTAAAAGCTCGTGGGATGTGTTGATTCCTACGATCCGTAAGGAAGATTCTGAGATCTGGGTAACATTCAATCCTGAGTTAGATACGGATGAAACATACAAGCGGTTTGTGGTTTATCCACCGAGTAACGCTAAAGTAGTAAAAGTAAACTGGTCTGATAATCCTTGGTTTCCGTCTGTACTTAGATCGGAGATGGAAGATCTAAAAGAACGAGATATGGATGCCTATCTCAATGTATGGGAAGGCAATACAAGACAAGTATTAGATGGCGCTGTATATGCTACAGAGCTAAGAAAAGCGCAAGAAGATAATCGTATTAAGGATGTTCCTGTAGACAAGGGTATTCTGGTAAGTACATTCTGGGATCTTGGCTGGTCTGATATGACGAGCATTTGGTTCGTTCAGACATTGCCAGGTGGCGAGGTTAGAATCATAGACTTCTATCAGGATTGCCAAAAGACAATTGATTTTTATGTAAACCTTTTGCATGAAAAAGGCTACACTTATAGGGATCATTGGCTTCCGCATGATGCAGAGCATAAGAATATGACAGGGCGCAGTACGAAAGAGATTATTGAATCAATGGGCTTGCCAGTAAGGATTACTCCTAAACTGAGCATAGCTGATGGAATTAACGCTGCTCGTATGCTGATGAATAGGTGCTATTTTGACCAAAGCAAATGTGCAGAAGGATTACAGGCATTAAGGCATTATCGGTACGCAGTTGATCCTGATACTAAAATGTTTAGCGATAAGCCTTTACATGACCAAAACTCTCATGCTGCCGATGCTTGGCGGTATGTTGCCGTAGGGTTAGATGAGAAGCCGTATACATGGGATAAACCCATAAATGTTAAAACAAACTGGATTGTGTAAATATGGATGATAACAAGCTAAAAGGTATTCTGGATTCTGAAATCGAGAACTCCATTGGGTTCGTAGAAACAGAAACTACAGATGATCGCTCTAAGGCTATCAAATACTACAATCGTGAGCCTTATGGCAACGAAGTAGAAGGCCGTTCATCCATTGTTACTGGAGAAGTAGCAGAGGTAGTAGATGGCGCATTGCCACAATTGCTCCGCATCTTTACTCAATCTGACGAATTAGTGCGCTTTGACCCTAAGTTCCCTGGCGATGAAGAAGCAGCTAAACAGGCTACCGAATACTGTAATTTAGTGTTTTTCCAAGATAACGATGGCGTTATCCTGATGCACGATTGGTTTAAAGATGCACTTCTACAAAAGAATGGCATTGTTAAATACTGGTGGGAAGATAGCGAAGATCCTATCAAGGAAACTTACAAAGACCTCAATGCAGAAGAACTCACAATGCTCTTTGCAGACAATGAGATGGAGCTTGTAAGCCAAGACATGAACGAAGTAACGCCTGAGAGCGTTGATCCTGTTACTGGCATGATGATTCCAGCTACATACTCATACGATGTAGTAATTAAGAAGAAAAAAGAAGCTGGGCGTGTAAAGGTTCAGAATGTACCTCCAGAGGAGTTCTTGATCTCTAAGCGTGATAAGAATATCCGAGAGGCTCGCTTTGTAGCCCATCGTGTAATGATGACTCGCTCAGACTTAGTTGCTGCTGGCTATCCTAAAGATGTAGTGGATGATCTCCCAGCCTATAGCGATTTGACATACTCTCCAGAGCGCATTGCCCGTTATGATCGTGGCGAGATGCCTGATGAGGCGCAATCATTAGACTTCTCAATGCAAGAGATTGAGGTGTTTGAGTGCTATATCCGTACCGATTTAGATAATGATGGCATGGCAGAGCTGGCTAAAGTTACCTATGCTGGCATGACTACAATCTTGGATAAAGAAGAAGTGGATCATATTCCATTTGCTTCTGTATGCCCGATTCCAATGCCCCATAAGTTCTTTGGTCAAAGTCTGGCTGATCGTGCGATGGACATTCAATTGATTAAGTCCACGATTACCCGTCAAATCCTAGATAACTTGTACCTCACCAATCTGCCTCGTATGACGGCTATTGATGGTCAAGTAAACATGGATGACTTGCTGACAGTAGCTCCGAACGGCATTGTTCGTATGAAAACACCAGGGGCAGTACAAGCCCTTACTGTTCCTCCTACAGCAGCTCAGAGCTTCCCTATGCTCGACTACATGGACAATGTATTGCAGAAGCGTTCTGGCGTTACCCAGACTAGCCAGGGCTTAGACCCTAATATTCTGCAAAACACTACTGCTACAGCTATTGCAGCTATGCAACAAGCTGGATCAGGCCGTATTGAGATGATTGCTCGTATCTTTGCCGATACTGGCGTTAAGGATCTGTTTAGCGGAATTTTCCACTTGTTATGCAAATACCAAGATAAGGCTCGTGTAGTCCGTATGCGTGGAAAGTATGTATCTATTGATCCTCGTGAGTGGAAAAACAACTACGATGTATCTATTAGTGTTGGCTTGGGTACTGGTAACAAGGATCAACAAATGGCTATGGCTGCTATGGTTCTACAGAAACAAGAGCAGATCCTTGGAACTCAAGGCTTCTCTAATCCATTGGTAACTATCGGTCAATATCGTAATACGCTTGGCAAGATGATTGAAGCTGCTGGCTACAAAGACTCTAACGAGTTCTTTAAAGAAATCAGCCCAGAGTTAGATGCTCAGTTATCTGCTCCACAGCCACAGCAACAAGCTCCATTAGATCCAGCAGTACAGGCTTACATGGCTCAGACTCAGGCACAAATTGAAGGTGATAGAGCAAAGTTACAGGCTCAAATCGAAGCTAACCAAGTTAAGGCTGCATCTGAAATTAACCTAGCTAGAGAAAAAGCCTCGGCAGAGATACAATTGAAGCGTGAGATCGCTGCTGAAGAAGTTAAGCTGGCTAGAGATAAGGCTACAGCAATGGCAGAGATTAAAGCAGTTGAAACGCTTGCTAAAGGGATGTAATGAACAAAGCTGAAAGAGCGCAGACCTATTTAAGAGATGAGTTCTTTGTTGAGCTGTTTGAGGCTCAAATAGAGTTTTACAAGGGATTAATTTTTAACTCTCATCAAGACGATGCAGAAGGCAGAGAAAGAGCCTTAGTCAAGCTGAGAGCGATAGAGGAATTTCACGCTTCTATTCAATCAATCGCAGATCAGAGCGAAATTGATAAGAAACGCATAAGGTTTTTTTAACTACCATAAAAGGTAAAAACGATGAGCGAAAACACCAACCCACAAGGGAGTGTAGATACCACGATAGGCGGTGCAGCTAACGCATTTATGTCTATTCTTGACCCACAAACCGAGGAAGCGCAAGCTGACCCAGAAGTTCGTGCAGATGATTCTAGCGACTACGAAAGTAGTTACGATGAGCCACAGGCCGAAGAATCCGATGTAAGTGCGGAAGAAGCTGAATACCAGGAAGAAGTTGTAGAAGAAGCTCCTAAGTACCGAGTCAAAGCAAATGGCGAGGAATTAGAAGTAAGTCTAGACGAACTTTTGAATGGTTACAGTAGGACTGCTGACTATCAGAAAAAGACTCAATCTTTAGCGGAACAACGCAAAGCTGTAGAAGCCGAGCGAGTAAAGATTGATGAAGCAGCAAAGACTAGAGATACTTACGCACAACGACTCCAAGTTATCGAGCAGTTGCTAAGTCAAGCGGATTCTGGTGAGAACTTGCAAGAACTCAAGGAAACAGATCCAATTGCCTATGCAATCAAGGTAGCAGAGCGCAGCGAAAGGGAAAAGCAATTACAAGCCGTTCAAGCCGAGCGTATGCGTGTTCTACAAGAACAACAAGCTATGCAAGGACAGCAATTGCAACGCCACATCCAGCATGAACAAGCAAAGCTAAAAGAGATCATTCCTGAGTTTAAGGATGATGCCAAGGCTGAAGTAGTCCGTAGAGATATTCGTAACTACGCTAAATCTATTGGATTCTCAGACCAAGAGCTTTCACAAGTTTATGACAGTCGGGCTGTACAAACGCTCTATAAAGCTATGCAGTATGAGAAGCTCGTAGCTGGCAAGGCTGGCGCTACTAAAAAGGTGGCCTCTGCTCCTAAGACTCTCAAACCTGGAACAACTAATCCGCAGAGTTCCGAACAAGAAGCAAAGAAAAAAGAGTTTGCTCGTTTAAAACAAACAGGCAGTAAAAACGATGCAGCTCGCTTATTTGAACGATTTTTATAATTTAAAGGAATTAAATCATGGCTATTTATAATCGCTACGACGCAGTTGGCGCTCGTGAAGATCTCTCCGATGTTATCTATAACATCTCTCCTACAGATACCCCAATCATGTCATCTATTGGCAAGACTAAGGCTACTGGTGTTTACCATGAGTGGCAAACTGATGCTTTGGCTGCTTCTACTACTGCTAACGCTTTAGTTGAAGGTGCTGATGCTACTGCTGCTGACCTCTCACCAACAACTCGTATTGGTAACTACACACAAATCGTGGGTAAGACAATTCAAGTTTCTGGTACTTTGGAAGCTGTTGATAAAGCTGGTCGTAAGTCTGAAAAGGCTTATCAATTGGCTAAGGCTTCTTCTGAGATCAAGCGTGATATTGAAACAATCATCACAGCTAATCAAGGTCAAGCTACTGGTTCAAGCAACTCTACAGCCCGTAAAATGGGTTCTTTGTTGTCTTACATCAAGACAAACACAAGCAAGAATGGTACTTCTGTAACTGGTGTTGATCCAACTACTGTTGGTGTTTCTACTCGTACAGACGGCTCTACTCGTACTTTCACAGAAGCTATGTTGAAAGATGTAGTTGCTAAAGTGTTTACTTCTGGTGGCACACCTTCAACTTTGTTTGTTAGCCCAGCTCTCAAGCAAGTTGTATCTGGCTTCTCTGGCCTTGCTGCACAGCGTTACCAAGTTCCAACAAGCGGTCAAGCAACAATCTTAGCTGGCGCTGATCTCTATCAGTCCGACTTTGGTGTATTGCAGATCGTTCCAAATCGTTTCATGCGTACTCGTGATGCTCTCGTACTCGATCCTGAGTATGCAGCATTGGCTTACTTGCGCCCATTCCAAACTATCGAACTGGCTAAAGCTGGCGATAGCGACAAGACTCAAATCTTGGCAGAATTGACCTTGGAAGTTAAGAACGAAGCTGCTCATGGCGGTATTTTCGATCTGACTGCTTGATAGTAATGTAGAATAAGGGGGTGGGGAAACTTGCCCCCTTTTCTAGGAGATTTTATGTCTGATCTCGGTAAACGAGGTAACTTAGGTTCAATAGATGGCGTAATTAAGACGGCTCATGCAGATGGTCATGGCGGTTTGATTATTCATTCTGAAACAGATTTATCAGCTTTTAGCGATCATACGCAAAAGCAGTTTAACGAACGAAGCGGTAAAACTGGGTGGGGAGATGCTCCTTTAGACCCAAGAAATAAGATAGCAGAGCTACCTCCATTAATTATTGAAACGCTCAACGAAATGGGCATTATGCGTGGGTATCATATTGTTGATCCCAAGGCATTAGCAAAATGGCTTAATAACCCTGATAATCGAGTATTTAGAACTCGTGGGGGTAATGTATGAGAGTCGGAATTTGCATCCCAGCTAGGGGATTAATGGAAGTAAATACTGCGTTTGACCTGGCAATCATGGTCGGACACTTGGCAGCAAATACAAAACACAAGGTAAATGTATATACATCGCAAGGTACGCTGATATTCGATCAGCGCAATAGCCTTGTTAAGACAGCAGTCGCAGAGGGATGCGATTACATCCTGTTTATTGATGCTGATATGCGTTTCCCAAAAGATACATTTGAGCGCCTTTTAAAGGCCAACAAAGATATAATAGGCGTTAATGCTACTACTCGTATGATGCCTCCGAAGCCTACTGCTCGGAATATTCAGATTAACGAAGATGGTAGCGTAGATTGGTTAGAGGTTTACTCTAATAAAGAAAAAGGCATTGGGAAAGTAGATGCTATTGGGTGCGGAGTCATGCTTATTAAGACTTCATGCCTAAAGAACATTCCCCAGCCTTATTTCTACTTTGAGCAATTGCTTAAAGGCAAGCTGTTAGGCGAAGATATTTACTTCTGTATTAAGGCTAAAGATGCTGGAATACAGACATGGGTAGACCATGACTTATCTATGGAGATAGGCCATGTTGGATCATACATCTACGGATGGGATGATATTAAGGATTAAGGGCATATATGGCGTATACATCGTATTCTGACTTGCAGACTTCAGTCGCAAATTACCTAGGTCGAAGTGATTTGACTGCGGTAATTCCTGACTTTATTCGCTTTGCAGAAACTCGTCTTGCTAGGGAACTACGCACTCGTAAGATGCTGAAATCCGCTACTGCGAGTATGACTGCTGGAGATGCAAGAGTAGCTCTGCCTACAGATTTTCTGGAGGTTCGGGACTTGTATACACAGGGAAACCCTCGTATGCCAGTTACTTACATGAGTCCTAGCGCCTTCACAAGAGATGCCAGGGCTGATGAGTCTGGGCTTCCAGTTTTTTATACTGTATTGTCTGCTGAGTTTCAGTTTGCGCCAATGCCAGATACGGCTTATGTATTGGAGATCTTATATTATGCACAACCTCCTGTACTTTCTGGATCTAATAGCTCCAATGTGTTTCTTGCTAACTATCCTGATGCTCTATTGTATGGCGCATTACTTGAAGCAGAGCCTTACCTAATTAACGATGCTCGCTCACAAACATGGGCTACTCTGTATGACAGAGCAATAAAGAATATTCAAGACTCAGATCAAAACTCAGAGTATTCGGGTATACCCTTACAAATGCGTATTACTTCACGATAAGGAATTAACATGGCTGAAATGTCAAACTACCTCGAAAATGCGTTAATTAACGCAACTTTGAGAAACACATCATACACATCCCCAGCAGCAGTCTATATCAGCTTACACACAGCAGATCCCACCGATGCTGGTACTGGTACAGAAGTAAGCGGTAATGCTTACATTCGCCAATCTGCTACTTTTGGTGCGCCTTCTAATGGTGTATCAACTACTACTGCTGATATTACTTTCCCACAAGCTACTGGCACATGGGGAACAATTGGCTGGATCGCTATTTGGGATGCGCAAACTACTGGCAATATGCTCTATCACACAGCTTTAGACACATCTAAATCTATTGATACAGGCGATATTTTCAAGATTGCTTCTGGTAGCTTGACAGTAACCTTGGCGTAATACTATGCCAGCCGATTACTGCGGTGGGTTCACAATTGATAACATAGATCAGTTCGGCACTTTAGAACAGATTAATGTATCTTTTGACGATCCAGTATGGAACTCGGCCTCTACTTGTATCTACTATGGCGATGCAAGCATTACTGCTTCTGCCTCTGTTAGCGCAGATGGCGATGCAATTAGATATGGCGTAGCACAAGTTAGCGGATCTGCTACTGTTAGCGGATCTGCTTATCGCATTAGATTTAACTCTGGAAGCATTACAGGATCGGCCTCAGTAAGCGCAGATGCAGATGCTATTCGTTTTGGCGTAGGATCTATAAACGCTGTAGCTACAGTAAATGGCGCAGCAATCCGCATTAGAACAAGCGCTGGATCAATCTCAGGCGATGCTCAAGTAAACGCCAATGCGTACGCAATTCGGTACGGAATCGGAAATGTTGCTGGATCAGCTACAGTTGTTGCCGATGGAAGCAGAATAAGGCTATTTACAGGCTCTATAACGGCCTCTGGTAGCGTTTCTGCTGATGGCATTAGGCTACGCACATCCGTAGGCAGTATTACTGGTGTAGCGACTGTTACAGCCCTTGGTGGAGTTGAATACTCTGGCGAAGCTAATGTAAACGCTTACGCTTTATTAGAGGCTCAAGGAATAGCTGTTTATGCTGCAAGTTGTACGATAAATGGTACAAGTTTTATTGAGTGTATTGGCAACCGATTAGGCGATAATTGGACACCAGAAACACCTGGGGCAGAGTCATGGCAAGATGTAACGCCACAAGAAGATATATGGGTAGAGGCAAGTAGCGGTTCTGAGGATTGGACTCCCGTTACACCTTCAAGCAATAACTGGACAGATAAAAGCATTGGAACTCAGACATGGCAATAAGTAGAATAACCTTTGGCGAATGGACTCCAGATCAGCCAGGACTTACTAATGGCTTACAAAGAGCCGAAAATGTCTTTCCAAAAGCTACAGGATATGGCGCTATTAACGCAGCAGAGATCTATTCTGGCGCTGCCTCTGAAAACCTAAGTAATGTTGTAGCTGCTAAAACAACGGCTACTGGTGTTACTGCTGTATTTGCTGGTGGCGCTACAAAACTGTTTAAGTTAGATGCTACTGATCTATCTTTAGACAATGTATCTAAGGCAAGCAGAACAATTACTACAGTTGCTCGTACATCAAATACAGTAACAATTACTACTTCTGTAGCTCATGGCTTTTCTAGTGGAGATAGTGTAACTATTGCAGCCGTTACAAATACCACTTTAAATGGCACTTTTACGATAGATTCTGCTCCTACTACGACTACATTTACATATATCAAGTCTGGAACAGATATTCCTAGCGCATCAGATACAGGATCAGTAACATTTTTGTATACAACTCCATCAGAGCAAAGATGGCGTTTTACCCAGTTTGGTAATGTCCTGATTGCTGCTAATGGTGGCAATCGTCTACAAGGATTTAATATCAATAGTGCCACTAACTTCAGCGATTTGGCTGCTGATGCTCCACAAGCTAGATATGTAACGATTGTTCGAGATTTTGTAGTATCTGGCTATATTAACGAATCTACAGTACGCCCTAATCGTGTTCAATGGTCTGCTCTTGGAGATGAAACTAGCTGGACTAATTCGGCTACTACGCAAGCAGATTATCAAGATATTCCAGATGGCGGTGCAGTAGTTGGCGTTACTGGAGGTGAATTTGGCCTAGTATTTATGGATCGCTCTATTCATCGTATGTCTTATGTTGGAAGCCCTCTGGTATTCCAGTTTGATAATATCAGCCGTAATCAAGGATGTTATGAGGCTAATTCCATTATTCAGTATGGCGGTACATCTTTCTTTTTATCTGACAATGGATTCTATGCTTGCGATGGGCAGCAGATTATCCCTATTGGAAACGAGAAGGTAAATCGCTATTTCTTTGATGATGTAGATCAAGGAACATTAAACCTAATGTCTGCTGCTGTAGATCCAGCTAGAAAGCTCGTTATTTGGGCTTATGCTTCTAAATCATCTGCTACTGTAGATAAATTACTAATCTTTAATTATGAAGTTGGAAAATGGTCATCTGGAACAACTAATGCTAGTCGTGTAGCTACATCTTCTACACCTTCATTTACTTTAGAAGGTTTGGATGTATTTGGAGATTTAGAAGAAATTACCACTACTTTTGATAGTCGTGTTTGGCTAGGTGGAAAGATGCAATTTGCTGGTGTAAAAGATACCAAAATTGTTACATTCTCTGGTGCTAATAATACAGCCTATATTGAAACTGGTGATATTGAAGTTCCAGGCACAACATCGGCTATCACAATGGCAAAACCAATTGTAGATAATGGATCTGGTAATGTAGCTCTAGTATCTCGCAGACTGTTAAATCAGCCTGTAGAGTTTGGCGCTCAGACAGTAGCGGATGCAGAAAATCGTGTAAGTATTCGTGGCGTTGGGCGCTATCATCGTCTACAATTAACACCTACAGGATTATGGAAAACCACTATAGGTTTAGATATTGATTTGAATGGGCTAGGAACTAGATAATGTTTAGACAATTACCTCCGTTTGGTGGAGATCAGCGAGCAGTCGCTGAAATTGTCAATGGCATTATGAATGGTAAAACCAACAATACTGGGCTTGTTACATTAGCAACAGGCAACGCAACATCTACAACAATTACAGATGCTCGTATTGGCATAGATAGCACGATCTTGCTAATCCCTTCATCTGATGCAGCAGAAACAGATGCAGCTCCTTATGGATGCTTTACAAATAATACGGATCAGCTATCTCCAAGCGTAGGCTCTACAGCAGTAGTCATATATGACACTACAGAAGAAGCAAGCGGAGTTTACTTAGCTAGTAGCTCTAGACTGTATGTAAGAAACTATGGAATTTACAATGTCCAGTTTTCAATACAATTAATAAACCTTGCAAATACACCAGAATATGCTGATGTATGGTTTAGGGTTAATAATGTAGATGTTCCAAGATCAGCCAGCCGTTTTGATATTCCAGCCCGTAAAAGCGCTGGAGTTCCAAGTCATGTTATTGGAACAGTAAATACATTTATTGAAATGCAAGCTGGTGATTATGTAGAGATTGCTGGAACAACATCTAGCACAGATGTAGGTTTAGAGCATTATGCAGCAGATGGAGCAATCCCTAGGCCAGCAATCCCATCAGCAATCGTAACACTTCAATATATTGCGCCATTATCATTTAGCAATGTATATATCAGCTCTCAGACTAATGGAAGCGCAATAGTTTCTCATTTTGCTAATGACACAGCAAATAAGACTTATAAATATGTAATCGTAGGATAAAAGGAAATCACATGGCAACAACTACAACTACCTCATCAATAGATCCAACCCTAGCCCCGTTTTTGGTTACAGGCTTAGAACGGGCGCAGAATCTATTTTTGACAGGAGCGCAGCCTACTTATTATCCTGGGCAGACTTATGTAAGCCCATCTGGGCAGACTCAAGAGGCATTAGCACAACAGGAGGCCATTGCTCGCCAGCAAAGCCCATTGCTACAACAGGCTCAACAGTCTTTTATGTCTGGAATGACTGCTCAAAGCCAAGCATCTCCTTTGTTCCAACAGCTTTACGGACAGGCAACTTATCAGCCTGGAGCTAATGTTTATAATCAAGCTGCCTATGGCGGTATGCAAAATGCTGCTACTCAGCAAGCTCAAGCTATTGCTTCTGGATCTATGCTTAATAGCAATCCATATCAGCAACAGATGATGCAAGCTGCTACTCGACCATTAACTCAACAGTTTGGCGAGCAAGTATTACCTGGCATCTCTAGCCTTTACTCTAAATCAGGCCGTTTAGGATCTGGCTCTATGGAGCGAGCATTAGGTACTGCAACAGAACAATATGGTCGTGCTTTAGGCGATGTAACCTCTAACTTGGCTGGGACACAATACCAAGCAGAGCGCCAGTTGCAGCAACAAGCATTGGGTCAATTGGGGGCTATGTCTGCTCAAGATATTCAAACTCGTTTGGCTGGAGCGCAAGGACTACAGCAAGCTCAACAAGCTATGCTCGGCAATCAGATGCAAGCTGCTGGAAAGATTGGCGAATTGCAAAATACAGATCTGCAACGCCAAATGCAAGCTGCTCAAGCTGCTCCAACTATCTATGCTCAACAGTATTTGCCTTCTCAGCAATTGGCTCAAATTGGCGCAGCAAGAGAGGCTATTACTGGTCAAGAATTACAAGATCAGATGGCTCGATACAACTTCCAACAGCAATTACCATATCAGCAGTTATCAGGCTATTTATCGTCTGTCTATGGCTCTCCTATGGGTGGCTATGGCACTCAGACTTCACCTACCTACAACAATACAACTACAAACGCTTTAACAGGCGCTTTGGCTGGTGGTTTAGGTGGATATGCTCTAGGTCAAGCCTTCCCAGCGTTGAATTTTGCTGGTGGCTACGGAACTGCTGGATTAGGCGCTTTAGCTGGTGGCGCATTAGGTGGTCTGCTGTAAATGAAAGTACAACATCTCAATGTAGCGCACTTACACCTACATTGGGATGTAGTAGGAAAGTTTATACAAGAAGCATTAGAGCAAAGCGGTGTAGAAGAATACACAGTTGAACAAGTAAAGGTTTATTTAGTTAATAAGCAATGGATATTAATTGTTGCTGTAGAAGAAGGCAAAATCGAGGGGTGTGCAGTAGTTTCATTTGCTAACTACCCTAATGGATTAGTAGCCTTTGTTTGTGCAATTGGCGGTAAGTTTATCGGAAATAAAGATACTTTAGGACACTTTAAAACTTTGTTAAAAAGCATGGGTGCTACTAAAATACAAGGGTACGCTAGAGAATCAGTAGCGAGATTGTGGAAACGAATTGGGTTTCAAAATAAACAAATATTGGTGGAATATAAATTATGAGATTTAATAACAGATTTTGCGCTTTAATGGATATTCCAGACCTTCCACAAGGCGCTTTCGAGCATATTGGTGATCGTAAGATCAAGCCACAAGGCGGTGGAGGAAACCCAATTGAAGCAGTTACCGATACTATTTCTGGTGCATTAGGAACAGATGGCGGTGATGGTGGTATTTTAGGGGCTGTAGAAGATGCTGGACAAGCTATTGGATCAGGTCTTGCTGATGTAGATAAATTTGTAGGTGATGAGATCCCTGGTGGATGGGGTACTGTAGGCGGTGCTGCTGCACTTGGTACTGGATTATATTTTGCCCCAGAGTTAATGGCTCTAGCTGGTGGCGAAGCTGCTGCTGGAGCTGGTGCTGCTGAAGCTGCTAGTACGGCTGCTGGTGCTGATGTATTTGGTGGTTTAGCTGGTACTGGAGGAGCTTTTGAAAGCCTAGGCGCTGCTGAACAAGCTGCTGCTGCACTTTCAGCATCTCAAACTGCTGCTGGAGTAGAAGCTGCAATTACTCAAGCTCTGCCATATACAGAGGCTTATGATGCGTGGAATCTAGCTCAACAAGGGCTAGGAGCTACAGATATTGCATCTAATCTTACATTGTCTGCTGGCGTAGATCCATTTATTGCTGCTGATATGGCGCAAATGGCTACTAACGGATTAAGTCCAGAGGCTATTGCTCAGAATCTTTCTTACTCATATTCTTCCAAAGAATTAGCTCCTTTAGGAATTAAATCTTTACAAGCTACATTGCCAACAAAACTTTCTATTTCTCCTATGCAAGCTATCATGGGTGCAAAAATGGCATCTGGCTTATTAGGCGCTGGCAGAGTTCCTCAACAAGTACAGCCACAGCAATTTAATCAATCTAGAGTGCCACAAGGCGCAGTAGATTACACCCCTATTTTGAGCCTGTTAAATATTAAGCAGCCTCAACGCAATAAAAACTCACTTTTAGGATAAAACATGGCAGACTTTATTAGCTCATTATTTGGCTCTGCGCCTGATTATTCTGGTGTAATGTCCCCAGAGCAAATTCAATCCATGAAGCAAAATGCTTTAGCTCAAGGTGGAATTGGCGCACTTGTGGCTTTGCTAGGAGCTTCTGGTAATCAGCCTAGGCCTATCAGTACAGGACAAGCTCTAGCTGGCGCTTTAGGTGCTGGATATGGTGGCTATCAGTCATCGTTTGATACTACGCTTAAACAGATGCTTACTGCCCAACAATTAGCAGACTACAAGCAAAAGCAAGAGAAAAAAGCCTTGTTTGAACAAGCTATGGCTGGCGCTACAACGCAAACTCCACAAGCTATTCCAATGTCTACTGCTCCAGGATCTCAATTAGAAATGCTTTCTCGCCCTGAGTTTGGTGGCGATATGGCTGGAGCTGAAACAGTAGGAGCATTAAAAGCTAATTTGCCTACTGCTAAAACTGTAGACTTCAACAAGTTAGTACAGGCTATCTCTATTGTTGATCCTGTAGAAGCTGCTAAGTTAATGCAGAAAACAGATTCCACTCCAGAAGCTATTAAGACATTTAAGGCTTTCCAAGAGATGAGTCCAGCAGAGCAAAAGGCTTTTGCTACTTTCAAGCAAATGTCTAGCCCATCTACTACTAATGTATTTAGTCTTAGCGAAAAAGGCCTTGATAAGATTGATTCTGAGCGTGTTGGTGAGTTCTCATCTGCTGCTGCATCTAGCCGTACATTCGCTCAAACTGCCTCGACAGTTAATACATTATTAGCTGGTAAAGGCGGTGGCGATCTAGTTAAGGTAGGTACTGGACTAGCTAAAGATCTTGGCCTCAAGAATGAACAAGTTACAGCTAATGACTTAGCTCAATCACTTGCTACTCGTGCTGCTGTAGGTGTAAGACAGCCAGGATCAGGCTCTACATCTGATATTGAATTTAAAGCCTATATGAGTTCTGTCCCATCACTATCTAATAGCGAGCAAGGTCGTGCGATGATGGCTATGGGCGCAGAAGCATTTGCTAAACGCAACTCATTACTATCTGATAAAGCTCGTGAGCTGTATAAAGCTGGTAAATATTCTGATGCTGCTATTGCTCAGTACGATAATTCTCTTGGCTCTGTTATTGACCAAAAGCAATTTGATGCAGTATTAAAAGGCGCTCCAGCTACAAATCAGCCTAAACCCCGTAGAAGTTTTATTAACCCAGGAAACCCAGGATAATAATAATGGCTGATAAAAAAATTGTTACTCTTACTGATGGTACAGAAGCCGAGTTTCCTATTGGCGCATCATTAGCTGATATTGATAAGCGACTGTCTGCTGAAGGATTAGAGCGTGATACTAAGGCTAAACCATTTGCAGAGCGTGGCGCAGTAGAAAAAGCTATTGGTAAAGTTGCTTTGCCAGTAGTAGAGGGCGTATCTGGAATCCTTGGTTTGCCAGGCGAAGTTAAGAAAAGCCTAGATGTTGGTGGCGCTGAATTAGCTAAGTTATTCGGGTTTACCCCAGCTCAGTATGAGTCTGCAAAGCAATATTTAGATGTTGGTGGTCAAGTTAAAAAGATGACAGGCGCAGACAAGCTACCAAGCATGGAGATGCCTACATCTGGACAGATTACAGATCTAGCTAGACAAGCTGGTATTCCAATGGAAAGAGCTGAAACTGCTCCTGGAAGATTGGCTCAGACTTTTGCACGAAATGTAGTTGGCGCTCCAGTTAAAGCAGCTTTAGTTCCATCTGCTGTATCTGCTGTAGGTGAGGAGTCTTTAGGTGGCGTATTTGCTGGCACTCCATTAGAGCCGTATGCTCGTATGGCTGGCGGTGTAGGTTTGCCATTATTGCTATCTCCATTTGCTGCTAAATCGCCTTTAGAGCGTATGTATGCAGAGTCTACTCAGCGCATGACTCCACAAGAAGTTCAAGCTGCTGCTAATTTGCAAAAACAATCTTTCCAAGCTGGTATGCCAGTAACCTCATTTGAGGCTATGCAACAAGCATCTAAAGGAAAGACTACATTACCATCATTACAACGCCAAGTAGAAGCTACTCCAGCTTCAGCTCCAGTAATGCAAGAGTTCATGGCTAATCGTGGCGCTCAGACTCAGCAGACTTTAGAACAGGCTTTCCCAACTACTGCTCGTGAGCAGATGGGTACGCAAGTTCAAAGAGCTGCACAAGCAGAGCAAAAAGCATTGCAGAAGCAGATTGTTGAAGAAGGCGGTGGCGCATTTGAGGCCATTAAAGAGAAGAAGATCCCTCAATCTTGGATGAAAAATCTAGAGAATGAAAGCGCTGTAATTGCTGAAGCTGCTAAAGCAGTAGATACAGTTCCAGCTTATCGTGATCTGTTAAAAGGCTATGAAACAAACTCTATCGCTCGTATTGAAGCGATGCGCCAATTCTTGTCTGATAAATACACTAGCTTATCTGCTCAAAATATGGGCAAAGTTACAGGCGAAATGAAGGCATACGATGATGCTCGCAGAATGTTGCTTAAGAAGGCTGATGCTCAAGTAGCAGATTACAAGCCAGCTCGTGAGGAATATAACGCTATTCGTGAGCGTGTAGAAGCTCCTGTAAGAGAATCTCCTATTCCTAAATTAGCTGCAACAAATGAGTTACCACAGCAGTTTGGAGATCTGTTTGCTACAAAAGCAGCAGAGATTGGTCTTACTCCTAAAAAGGTAACATTGGCAGTAGAGGCATTGGCTAAAACTGATCCTACACTTCCTAAAGACTTCTTAACTCAGTATATGAGAGCTTCTCTAGAGAATGTACAAAGAGCTGCATCTACACAAGCTGGTACTGTAGGCGCTCGATTTGCAGACACTATTGCTAAGAATACTACTCAGCGTGAAAATCTAAGAGCAGCGTTTAAAGGCGTTTATGGCGATAAAGGAAATGAAGCAGTTAATGGCCTAAACAAGATGATGGATATTCTAGAGGCTCAAGGCCGTAGACTTCCTTCTGGATCTCCTACTGCTGAAAAAGGTATGCTGGCAGAGGCAAGCGCTGGATCAGTAGGCCGAGCATTAAAGCAACCATTGTCTGCTGCTGGTGATCTGTATCAGAGTATATTCTTTGGTCAAGACTACAACAGAATCGCTAAAGCTATTACTAGCCCAGATGGAGTAATGACATTAGAGAAACTTGCAAAAGCTGGAAAAGATCAGAAAAAAGCTGGATTGGCTATTACTGAGATTAATCAGTTAATTAAGGCAAATCAAGCAGAAGAAGAACAACAGTAACCTACAAATATGTAAAATAGGAACACTTAAGGAAAATCATGGCATATACTAAATACTCACTTACTCCAGCTAATAATAACGCTGCTCCTCCTGATGGCGCTCCAGAAGGAATGTTGCCTTCAGCAGTAAACGATACTATGCGTGATATGATGGCGCAGATTCGTGATTGCGGGGATGGTATTCGTGGCGGTACTTATACCATGACTGCTCCTGTTATTACTGGTGGCTCTATTAATGGAGCTGCAATTGGAGCTAGTACAGCTTCTACAGGCGCATTTACTACATTAGCCTATTCAAGCACACTTACAGGCGGTACGGGAGTAGTTAATCTAGGTTCTGGACAGTTTTATAAGGATGCTAGTGGTAATGTTGGTATTGGTACAACTACTCCAGCTACAAAACTTGCAGTAAGTGGAGAAGCAAAATTATTTAGTGCAACACAATCAATTTTAAGTTTTGGTGCTACTTATAATACCTCTTATGCAAAAATTGAATATGACGACACTAATGGAAACTTTAATTTAAATAATCCAAGAGAATTTCCAATCAGATTTTTAACAAATAATTCTGAGCGCATGATTATTAATAGCTCTGGTAATGTTGGAATTGGCAATAGTTCTCCTCAAAATAAACTTGATGTTACAGGCGGTATTAGCTCTAGAGGTGCATCTGGAAATACTGGATTTAACGGCATAATTCTTCAATATGCAAGTTCTCAAGCGATAATTACAACAGGTAATTCTGGTTCTGGAACTACTTATACTTCTTTAGTATTTGCAAGGGATAATATTTCCAATAGCGCAGAAAGTATGCGTATTGATACAAGCGGTAATTTGTTAATTGGAGCTACAAGTGGTTCTTCTAAGTTAGTTGTAAACTCCACAAACGGAGCTATTGCTCATATTAACAATGGAAATACTACATCAGGAGGAAGTAAACCTTGGCTTGGAACATTTAACAACGAAAATGTTGCATCCGCAGATTATGGATGGGGATTTTATGATAGTGATGCAAACGGCAATTTAGAATTATGGCGTAGAGCAGGATCTACTACTGGCAATTTTGTCATGTCTTTAAATCGTGCCAATGGAAACTTGGAATGGGGTGGATACGGAACAACTTATGGAGTAGTTCTTGCAAATCCAACTTTTAATAGTGAAATTGGTATACGCCATGCTAATGGTGTTTCAAGTGGTGCTTATTATTTATATCTTCAATATAATGGATCTACTATTGGAGGAATTACACAAAATGGAACAACAGGAGTATCTTATTTAACATCATCGGACTATCGTTTAAAAGATAATATTAAGCCAATGTCTGGAGCTTTAGATAAAGTATTGCAACTTAAACCAGTAACATATAAGTGGAAATCAGATGGCTCTGATGGGCAAGGTTTTATAGCCCACGAACTAGCTGAAGTAGTTCCTGATTGCGTAACTGGTGAAAAAGATGCAATGCGGATTGAGCAGTATGAAATTATCCCAGCTATCAAAGCTACTTTTGATGAAGAAGGAAATGAACTTACTCCATCCGTAGAGGCTGTTATGGGTGAGCGTGAAGTGCCAGCTTATCAAGGTATTGATACTTCATTCTTGGTAGCAACTTTAACTGCTGCAATTCAAGAACAACAATTAATGATTAATGAATTAAAGGCTAAAGTAGCTGCCTTAGAAGCTGCTTAATTAACCAGGAGAAAAATAATGGGAAAAAACGAAAAAGCCCCCTTTATTGTTTTAGATGATGTTGAGTACAAAGAAGAAGATTTAACGCAAGAGCAAAAGGCTATTGTTAGCCATATTGCAGACTTAGAGCGTAAGATCGGATCTACTCAATTTAATTTGGATCAAATGAATGTAGGAAAAGCTGCATTTATTAATATGCTTAAAGAATCACTAACAAAGCCAAAAGACGAGTAAAGAAAATGCTAGAGAAAGATCCTACTTCATATTCAGTAATAACTTATGCCTGGGTCTTTGCTCTAGCTATTCTTGGTGGAGTAGTTTCTTTTATGCGTAAACTTCAGCAAGGCCATGTACGAGCGTTTAATATTATTGAGTTTATTGGAGAAATAGTAACCTCGGCTTTTGCTGGGGTTATTACTTTCTGGCTCTGCGAAAACGCATCATTATCTCCATTGGTTACTGCTGCTTTTGTAGGTGTATCTGGACACATGGGATCTCGTGCTATTTTCATGTTTGAAGATTGGCTCTCTAAGACCTTTCCAAAATGATCTATCTAATCTACATAGTATTAGTACCTATTTCTTTGATAGTAACTCTGTTAGGGTTAATACTAGCTCCTATTCTTCCATTATTCGCTCAATACGAGTTCGGATGGTGCGATAACCATAGCCGTTTAGACTTTGAGCCAAGGCTTCCAACATGGCTTAACTGGTTTATGACTCCAGATAATAGTTTATTTGGAGATTCTACTTTTGTTGCAATTAATGGCATTGGCTACCTTGCACAAGTTAAATGGCTTATCCGTAACCCAGCGTATAGCTTTGCGTTACGCTATATTACTCAACCATACATGACTGCTGTATATGGTGATAACTCAATCAAGGATAACGACAATGCAAAAGCTGGATGGTGTTTGGTCAAAGCTAATGGCCTTTTTCAGTTCACTTATATCAAGCGTATATTTTCTAGTTCTCGCTGCGTATATGTTGTGCTTGGCTGGAATATTCGGCATTTGGTGGATGATAATGTGGCTGTTAAAAACAGTCCTCACCTTGCTACTTTTTCTTTTTCACCGAGAATAAGCGGATTCCGTTAATGTTTCCACTATCTATAGGACTCTATGTCAAACTTGGAGCTATTGCTATCGCTGTACTCTTTTCTGCTTACCTTGGCTATAGTTTTGAGCATAGCCGATTCATGGCTTTTAAAGCGCAAGTTGAGGCAACTGCAAGGATTCAAGAAGCAAAAGTAGAATCAATACAAAAACAAAATGAATTGGTTACAAAAGGAATACAAAATGAGTATGATGCGAAACTTGCTGCTATTAGGAATTATTATAAGTCTACAAGCGTGTGGAACAACCCCAGTAGCGGTCAAGTGCCAGGACTTTCCGCAACCCCCAGCGCAACTGATGTTATCGCCTCCTACAATACACTTGCTGGACTCTGCGCTGAAACAACCCAACAAGTAATATCACTCCAAGATTGGATCAATCAACAAGCTGGAATTAAATAATGTTTAAAAGATGTTTAGAGTTAGTTTTAAAGTCTGAAGGCGGTTATGTTAATCATCCTAGCGATCCAGGCGGTAGAACGAATTTAGGAGTTACTCAGGTAGTCTGG
>JACCDW010782773.1_pt1 | contig 21321 bp, 20 predicted proteins | sample 7449781 | NCBI WGS metagenome assembly JACCDW01 (sample SAMN15323449, study PRJNA562643) | freshwater metagenome | isolation source: river surface water | place: USA:Blue River Watershed | collected 2017-08-18
GCGAACATGGGATAGCTGTATTTTGAGTTAATTTTCATTTCCAAGGATTTCCGAGCAGCGTTTGAAATTCCTGCTGGTGATAGTCTTTCAACACAAAATCAGGCAGGGCTGTTTCAAAAATAGAGGATTAATTTTAGTAGAAGTAATTTCAGGATTTGAATGCACTATACTAATTTTCAATTCGAGCTGTGGATTTTTGATAAAAGGGGGAGAAAAACTGAAGAACTCTTTTAGATTTGTATAAGCCGTTTTGTCGTCTTCTGATATGATATCACTACTCCAACGTACCATTTGGGCTGTATATGCACTGTTCTTTAGCCTATTCGTAGGTTCTTTACAGGCTCAGGAAGCCAGATTTGTATCCCTATTTGATGGACATAGTTTGACAGGATGGGTGGGCAACAAAAGTTCCTACCTCGTCAAAGATGGGATGATCGTCATCGAACCTAAAGGAGGGGGCGGGGGAAATCTGTACACCGAGAAGGAATATGGAAATTTCATCCTTCGTTTTGAATTTCAACTCACTCCAGGCGCTAATAACGGATTAGGAATTCATGCGCCTTTGGAAGGGGATGCAGCCTATGTGGGTAAAGAATTCCAGATTTTGGATAATGAAGCTGAGAAATATGCAAGCCTCCAAGCCTATCAATACCACGGTTCCCTTTACGGAGTAATGTCAGCCAAGCGAGGCTTCTTGCGCCCTATTGGGGAATGGAACCAGCAGGAGGTACGCATCAACCATCCATTTGTCACCATAATTTTAAATGGAGAGGTGATCCTGGAAGGCAACTACCTAGAAGCGAGCCAGTCTGGCACGCTCGACAAGAAAGAACATCCAGGGCTTTCGCGTAGCCGAGGACATATTGGATTTCTGGGCCATGGAGACCTGGTCCGATTCCGAAACATCAAAATCAAAGAATTACCTTAAACCCAAGAAAGCCTTTTTTTCATGAAAAAAACTTATCAAGTAATCGATCGTAGAGACTTTATAAAGAAGTCTGCGCTGGGTATTGCAGGACTATCTTTAGCCCCTGCACTTTTGGCTCAAGTAAAAGCCAATGGCAAACTTCGAACCGCTCATATTGGTTTGGGTGGCATGGGGATGGAAGACCTTCGTGCCATTGCAAGCCATCCAATGGTAGAGGTAGTGGCGCTTTGTGATGTGGATACCAATGCGATGAGCAATGCCACTGCCTTGTATCCACAAGCGAAAACCTACAGTGATTACCGCGTTCTACTGAAGGAGATGGAAGATCGAATCGATGCTGTGGTGGTATCTACCCCTGACCATACGCATGCGCCTGCTTCCTTGATGGCCATGGAAATGAATAAGGCAGTGTACTGCCAAAAACCATTGACGCACCATGTGACCGAAGCGAGAGCCATGAAAAAGATGGCAGAGGAGAAGAAATTGGTTACCCAAATGGGTATCCAGGTTCACTCTTTCTACGATTACAAGCTGGCAACCCTACTCATTCAATCTGGGATCATTGGTAAGGTGCATACCGTACGTGCCTGGTCACCCAAAAACTGGGGTTTTGATGGAAAGGAACCCAATGGCAAAGATGCGGTACCTAGTAACTTGAATTGGAACCTCTGGTTGGGAACTGCTCCTGAACGGGATTTTAAGGAAGGAGTCTATCATCCGGGCAACTGGCGAAAACTCTTGGATTACGGTTGTGGAACCCTAGGTGACATGGGTGTCCATATTTTTGATACCCCTTACAATGCCCTTCAATTGGATGTGCCGCGCACCATTGTCAACCAATGTAGAAAACCAACGGGTTTTGGTTTTCCTGAAAACAACATCGTGACGTACGAATTCCCTGCCACGCCCTATACCACAGAAACTCTGAAATGGGTCTGGTACGATGGACCTGGAGCGCCTGATCAGCACGAGGATTTGAGGCTTCCCAATGGGGATAAGCTTCCGGATCAGGGCGCAATGTTTATGGGCGAAAAAGGGCGATTACTGCTCCCACACTTCCAACAACTTCCAAGATGGATTGTGAATGGAGAGTACAAGCAATTTGATGTCACTCCATTTAATTTGGGCGCCCCAGTTAAGGATTATGTGGGCGAAAGTAAGAAGCATTACCACCAATTTGTGGATGCCTGTTTGGGTAAGGGTGAGTGTAGTGCTCCTTTTTCCTATTCTGCCCGCTTGACCGAAACTATTCTCCTTGGGGTGATTGCGGGTCGTTTTCCAAATGAAACGCTCCACTGGAATAGCAAGAAGGCAAAATTTGCGGAGCGAAAAGCTAACAAATTCTTGGGTGGTAAATACCGCAAATTCTAAATTCAAGAACAAGAAAGGGGAGCATTCCCCTTTCTTGATTTTTTTAGCAACTAAGCCCTAACTTAGTTTAGGTTTATTTTTCAACTACTCTGCCGGAAGTTTGACTTCTGAGCAACTAATTTTTTCAACTATGCAAACAGAAAAGCGCAATTGCCATTGCTGTGGCCAACCCCTCCATGGGAGAACAGATAAGAAGTTTTGTGACGATGGTTGTAGAAATACCCATAACAATCAGCTAAATTCTACTCAAAATAAGGGAGTGCGAAAGATCAATACAATCTTAAAAAGAAACAGATCCATTCTTCTCGCCAAACTTCCAGATGGAAAAAAGCAAGTGAAAGTCTCCAAAGAGTACTTGATTTTTTCAGGCTTTGCTTTTGGATACATGACACATCAGGTGGTACAGTCCTCAGGGATACCCGCTCAGTGTTGTTACGAGTTTGGGGTGATTTTCCTAGAAGAAAATTACTGCTTGATTATCCGTCAAAGTTAAGTTGTGGATAGTCAAGAATTAATTTGGCTTCGAAAGTACCTCTTCAAAGAGTTTTTCTGTTACCACTGCAATTGCACCGACTAATCCCACTTCGTTTCCGAGTTGGTAAAGTGCGAGCTTCGTTTTTTCTCGTGATTTGGCCATGCTGTATACATTGAGCGCTTGTTGAATTGGGGTCATAATATACTGATTTGCTTCCGCTACCACGCCTCCCAGGACGATGAGTTCTGGGTTGAGTAACTGGATCAGCATGGAAATGCCTCTGCCGAGGTTCAGGCCAACATCCGACAAGATGGTAATCGCTCGCTGATCTCCTTCCTTCGCTGCATTGACCACTAAGATTGGATCGAGTGGTCCTGGATGTGCTTTTGCCATTCGAGCCAGGATGCTATCCTTGTCCAGCAGGAGTGCTTCCTCTGCCATCCGTACGATGGAAGTTCCTGAGGCAATGGCTTCTAAGCAACCCTTTTTACCACAGGTGCAATTGATCTCTTGGGATTCAAATAGGGGAGAATGCGCAAATTCTCCTGCAAAGCCAGAGGTGCCCTGGTAGAGTTTTCCATCAATGACGATTCCCAGCCCGATCCCCCAACCCACAAAAATTCCCAATACGTTTTGTGCGTTTTTTGCAGCACCAAATTTGAATTCGGCCAGGGTCATGGCTCGGGCATCATTTTCAAGAAACACAGCCTGTGCAAACCTGCTTTCGAGGTGTGCTTGTAAACTTTTTCCACCAAAGTTGAGGTAGGTATGGTTGATCCCTGCCTTGGAATCAATCAATCCAGGCATAGAAATCCCGATGGCAATGATTTTTTGACTTGGTAATCCGGACGCAAGCATGTAGTCTTCCAGATGAAGGCAAAGTTGCTCGAAAGTCTCCGCCTCGTTGTTGAGCACCAGTTTGTGAATGACTTTATTCTTTACCTGTGTCTGTTGACAATTGTACAAGGCTAGGCTTACGGCATACTTACTTACATCTACTGCTAACACATAAAAAGCATCTGTTGCCAATCGGTACAAATCTGGTTTTCTTCCTCCTTGGGAGGCGGCTTGACCCTGCTTGATCACTTCTCCCGAGCGGATCAAGTCCGTTAGGAGGGTATTCACAGTGGGTAAGGAAATCCCCATGCTTCCACAGATTTCATTGGCAGTAGACGCACCTTTCTGGTAAAGATGTTTGATCAGCCGGATCTTCAGCAAGTAGTTTTTTACTTCTACTACGCCATCAATTTTAGAAAGTGCCTCTTGGGGATTGATTAGGTGCATGAGAGGAAAATATGCCTTCAAATACGTTAAAAATTAGCGGCTAGAAAAATACTTTATGAAAAAAATTAAAGAAGTTGATTGCTATTAGGTCAAGAAAATAGGAAAGTAGCGTTTACTGGCCTCCAATTAGCATTTCCAGAAGTGGATACCGATTTTTGGAGCATTAAGTTCAAAACTAGAAAAATGTTTACTTTTGATTTCTTTTTATTGCTAGTGTATGAAGCCACTTATTCTTTCACCCAATTTGGGTAAATCTCAGCTTGCAGAACTTGTAGAGCACTACTTATTTGATTCTGGATTTTCGGTAGCTAACCAAGATTTTGAGCGTCCTTGGGGCGGTTTTTTTGTTTTGGATGAAACCCAAATCCGAAAATTTAAAGAGACTTTTTTTCCTGAGGTAACCCTTTCGGAAGAGCAATATGCTCAGAAGTTGAGCCCTAAGTTTCTATTGGTTGCTCCGAATGCCCGACTTTCTTGGCAATATCATTTCCGCCGTGCAGAGTTGTGGACTTTGGTAGCTGGAGATGCTGCAATTAGTAGAAGCATGGATGATGACCAAGGTCCAGTGCTTCCTATGGTTGCGGGAGAGGTGATTTCCTTACAGCAGGGTGAGCGTCACCGATTGATCGGTACAGGAGATTGGGGGATTGTCGCCGAGATTTGGATGCATTCGGATGCGAGTCAGCCTTCTGATGAAGAAGATATCGTACGGTTGCAGGACGATTACGCAAGAAAGTAGGATTACCCCTTATTTAGCGCATCAATTTTCTTCGCCACTTCTTCTGCTTCAGCCATTAATTTATCTGCGGCGGTTCGGTTGCTATGCGACAATTTGTGCGCATCTGCCATCATTTTGGCATAAGTTTCCTGAAGCTTTTCCTTTTCGCTTTTCTTTTTGAATAATCCAAACATGAGTTTCGGTTTTAGGGGATAACCGAGTCAACCAAGGATTGTTTAACGAAGGCCTGTGCGTTCACTAGGATACTGAATCTCATCGTCTTTGAATTGGATGAGGTCCTCAAGTCTTCCGGCGGAATTGTAGAATTTCCAAGCACCTTGTTTTTTGCCATCCTCCATGATTCCCTCAGAAGCTTTCCGCCCAGATTCATGGTAGTATATCCAAATGCCATCTGCCTTGCCAGATAGGTATTTACCTTCCGATTCTTTTTGACCAGTTACATAGTAGGTGATACGAGTTCCATTACCGTCTTTTAAAGTACCGGCATCTCTGGTTTCTTTTCCATCATAGGAATTGTAGGTGCCTACATTCAATAACCTTCCATTGTCCCAGAATTCTTCTTGAGTCAATTGCCTGTTGTCATAAAAAAGTCCCCATATCCCATCTTCAAAACCTAGATTGAATCGGCCTACAGACTTGAGTTGACCTCCATCGTAGTAGTAGACCCATTGTCCATTTTCCATGCCCAGAAGGTATTCTCCTTCGGCCACAAGTATTCCGATTTTATTGAAATACTTCCAAAGTCCAGTTTTGAGGTCGTTCTTGTACTCTCCAAGTGCATAAAGCTGCCCATCTGGATAAAAGTTTTTCCAGATGCCAACTTTAGCTCCTCCTTCGTATTGCCCTTGTACAGAAGGTTTGCCCGAACTATGATTTTCTACATAGTCGCCTTCAGGAACGCCAAGGACATAGGTTTTTCGTTTGGAGATTTCTTTGTTGGGAAAGTATTCCTCCCATACACCTACCGCAACATTGTTTTCGTACCGTTCCTTTCGTGCAAGTCGGCCTGTCTCGTAATAGTAATTCCATTCCCCAATTCGATTTCCAAAATCATCATACAGTTCTTCAGCTTCCGTTATTTTCGTACCGGGGAAGAAACTTTTCCAAGGGCCGACCTTCACTCCATTTTTATAATTGCCTGTTTGTAGAGGTACATTGGGCAAGGAAAAAGATTTAAAAACTCCATCGAATTGCCCTTTTTTGGCAGTAGCTTCCGCCAGCACGTTTCCTTCGGTGTCAAATTCGAAATAAGGACCTTCCCGTAATCCATCTACGTAGAATTCCCGTACCGCAAGTTCCCCTCCAGGGAAATAAGTCAGCCATTGCCCTTCCTTCTTTCCTTCTTTGTAATTTCCCTCCAACTTGAGTTGACTAGGATCGATGTAGTAATCGCCAGCTTCACTTCCGAAATACTCACTGTACTTGCCAACCAGAATACTGTCTTGGAAGATCATCTCTTTGACTAGAAATCCATTGGAATCAAAAAATCGTGCTGGCCCAAAGAGCTTTCCTTCTCGGTAATCTGCGAGTTCCTTTCGCTTGCCATTTGCATGATAACTAGCCCATTGTCCGTCTCGAAGACCATTTTTAAAGAAGCCCTCCGTAACTAGAGTATTGGTTTTGGTGGTGTAGAACTTCCAAAGGCCATTGGGAAGATTTTTCTCCACCAACCCTGTGCCTACAATCGCTGAATCACTGGAATAGCGTACGGCAACTTTTGAAGTTTGAGCAGCAAGCGAAAAATGAAGAAGGGATAAGAGTACAATCAGCGCATACTTCATAGCGAATCGGGGATCTTAAGATAGATTGGCAACAGTTTTCAGTACTCAGAATTGGATGATTTTTTTATACCTACGTAAAAAATCATTTCCCGTTTAAAAATACATCAAATCCTTAGATTTTAATTCCCGAAACGGGTTTTACCTGAAGAATTTTATTCACTTCTTCTTTCAAAAGTTTGATTCCCAAGTCTTTGTTTTCTGGTAAGCTAATTTCCTTGATCCAAAGTTTAGCTCCTAGCACCTCAGTTGGGATTGACTCGGGTTTTTCGAGACACTCTAATTGAGCAGGCAGATCCCATGGGCTATGCGCATTGCCCAATTTGAATCCAGCATTCAAAAATGGTAAAGTAGGGAAGGTTAAATTTTCTCCGAAAAATATACAGCAATATAGCCCATGACCGAACCAGCTGACGAAGCGAATGTTGCAGCCTGCGTCCAACTCAAAATCTCGAATTAGATCAAGGACGAAATAGGGGAAGCCCTGCAAATGGTTTCCTTTGGAGATTTTTTTGCCCTTCGAATTGAAGAAAAAATTAGTCAATTCCTCATTGGGTACCGCGTTGCCGAGTTGCTCAAAAAGATCCAGAAAATCATCCTTCAATTGATTTTGACGCAAAATCAGCGATTGATCCAACCAAAGATCTAAGTCAAGAGTCCCTTGCATGGTGTTACCAGCGCAGCACTGCCGAAGCCCATGCAAAGCCTGAACCAAAAGCAGCCAAACAAATCAGGTCATTTTCCTTGAGGCGACCTTGTTCCCAGGCTTGAGAAAGTGCAATCGGGATCGTGCCTGCTGTGGTATTGCCGAGGTGCATGATGTTGTTAAACACTTTCTGGTCGGGCAACTCCAATTTTTGTTGAATGTATTGGGAGATGCGTAAATTGGCCTGGTGCGGCACGAGAAGATCGATATCGTCCTTGGTCAGCTGATTGAAAGCTAGGGCTTCTTGAATCACTTCCATAAATCGAACTACGGCATGCTTGAACACTGCATTTCCATTCATTTTCAGGAAAAAGTCCCCTCGTTCAATCAACTCTTTGGAAATTCGTTCTTTCCCACTGGAGCTAGGTGCGATGCAATAGAGTTCTTCGGCATGGGCCCCTTCGGAGTGCAAGTGGGTGCTGATGATTCCAGTCTGTCCAGCTTCAGCTCTGCCCACCACCACGGCGCCCGCACCATCTGCAAAGATCACTGCACTAGATCTGCCTTCATCGCTTTTGTCTAAGGCAGAAGATTGTATTTCAGCACCAACTACCAATATTTTTTGATACATGCCTGTTTTTATGAACTGATCTGCTACCGATAGTGCGTAGATGAAACCAGAACATGCATTTCGAATATCTAGGGCACCGATAGTTTTAAAGCCCATTTCCCGTTGAAGCAGCACCCCATTTCCAGGAAGAAAATAATCCGGAGTGATGGTTGCAAAAATGATAAAGTCTATGTCATCCTGCTGCACACCCGCACGATCCATGGCCATTTTGCTTGCCTTGGCAGCCATGTTGGTCACCGTGTCAATTCCTGGAGTATACCAACGTCTTTCTTGAATTCCCGTACGCTCCACGATCCATTCGTTGGAGGTATTCATCATCTGGGAAAGTTCATCATTCGTGACAATTCGTTCAGGAACATAATGTCCGGCAGCGAGAATGCGTGAGTTATACATGGGTAGGTAGGATGGGGTGATGGCGAACTAAAATCCCTGCAATATCGGGACTGGAGTTTATTTCAACAACTAAAGCAAAGGGCTCGACTTTTCAACCAAACAAGGTATAATTTCCAAATTGGTCCATGGGTGAAGTTTTTCGAAGGACCGACTGCGAATCATTTTGTACCGAATTGACTAGGGGAGATACAGTAAAGCCAAGCATCAATTCGTTTGGATAGGGTTGCAATAGTTCCAACAGTTCAGACTCGGAACTGTAACTATCCAACCATTTTTTTTCATGCTCCCGTTTCAAAATTACCGGCATCCGGTCGTGAACTTCGGAAACGACATCGTTGGGGCTAGTCGTTAGAATCAAGAATGTATGCTGAGATTCCCCAGAAACGGTTTCGTATTCTTCCCAAATCCCTGCAAAAGCAAAGGATTCCTCATCTCTAAGTGTAAAGCGCGGGGGTATGTTGGTTTTCTTTCCCACTTTTTTCCATTCGTAAAATCCATCTGCCGGAATCAGGCATCTTCTTTTTTGGAAGGAAGTTTTAAAGGAAACTTTTTCATGGACAGATTCTGCTCTTGCGTTGATCAACTTTGCCGATACGGGCTTGTTTTGTCCAAAGTCAGGGGTAATTCCCCAATAAAAAAACGAAAATCCTTTGGGACTATCCGAAGTGATGACAGGCACTAGTTGGGTGGGAGCAACGTTGTACCGAGGTGAAAAATCTACCAGCATTTCTGCTTGGAAGCGTTCTTCTAGTTCAATTTTACTTTTGGCAAGTGAATATCTTCCACACATGATTGCAGTAGTCAACTAATTTGTTCGAAGTTAGGGATCCTGGCAAATAAATTCAACTGCTCGAGTTTCGGAGTAAAATGTTTTATTCGAATCAGCACACATAAATCCTACATGGCCTCCATGCTTTGGAAATTCAAAATTCACTTGATCCAACTTTTTTGCCAAGCCTGAAGGAAAGCAAGTTTTACTCAAAAAGGGATCATTTTGGGCATTAATTACAAGTGTGGGAACAGAAATGTCTGGCAAAAACTGCAGGGAGGAGTTGGTTTGGTAGTATTCTTCTGCGTCACTAAACCCATGCAAAGGCCCAGTAAATATATCGTCAAAATCGCGCAGCGTCTGAATTTCAGAAAACTTAGTCAAGTCAAACTCTGCTGGAAATATTTTTGCCTTTTTTTCAACTTTTTGCCGTAGTGTCTTTAGAAATCTTTTGGTATACAGACCAAATGCAGTCTTTGAAATTTGATCACAAGAATTACCTAGATCCAGAGGTACTGAGATGGCTACTCCTTTTTTGATTTTTGGAATTCGTGTACGCTTTTCTCCAAGGTATTTGAGGGTCAGATTGCCACCCAAACTAAAGCCGATAAGAAAAATCTCCTCATACTTTGGGGAGGCATGTTGAATGATTGTGTCTAAATCGTAGGTGGCACCACTGTGGTAAAAAATAGCCTTTCGATTGAGTTCCTCCCCACAGCCACGGTAATTCCAGGCCAATACATCGAATCCATTGCGCAAAGCTTCTTTGGCCATTCCCAAAATGTATGCTCTGCTACTATTTCCCTCTAAACCATGACTAATTACCACCAATTTTGAGTTGCCCTGCTGGTGCCAATCAATTTCTAAAAAATCCCCATCATGGGTTTCTACCCGTTCTTTAGCGGTGGGAGATAGTTCTACTTGGCGAAAAATTGCTGGATAAACTGTTTCTAAGTGTCCGTTAAAGAGGAAATTAGGCCTTTGGTAGGAACTGGATTGAAGTAAGGGCATGGAGGCAATCGGTCAAAAACTGATTGGAAAATACAGCATATAAATTTGAATAAAGCGTTTTTAAAAACTATTTTTGGGCTCTTTAAAAACTACAAGCGCGAATAGAACATGGCCGAAATTATTAGAATGCCAAAAATGAGTGACACCATGGAAGAAGGTGTGATTGCATCCTGGTTGAAAAAAGTAGGTGACACTGTCAAGCCTGGAGACATTCTTGCAGAGGTCGAGACGGATAAAGCTACCATGGAGTTGGAATCTTACGAAGAGGGGGTTTTGCTTTATGTAGGAGTAAAAGAGAAAGATTCGGTTCCTGTCAATGGAATCATCGCAATAATCGGAGAGAAGGGTGAAGCATTCCAACATTTGTTGTCTGGAGCACCTGCTGAAGTTGTCAAAGCAGAAGTAGCAAGCTCAGCTCCTACACCAGCTCCAGCTGTGGCAGAAGTAAAAGCTCCAGCTGCATCCACGGCTTCCATACCTGCCATCGTGGTGACAATGCCCAAAATGAGCGACACCATGCAGGAAGGAACTATCGCTACCTGGTTGAAAAAAGTAGGTGACACTGTCAAGTCTGGTGAAATTATCGCAGAAGTGGAGACCGATAAGGCTACCATGGAATTGGAGTCTTACGAAGATGGGGTCTTGTTGTACATTGGAGTTGAAGCCGGAGGAAGTGTTCCTGTAGATGGGGTTATTGCAGTGATTGGAGAAAAAGGAGCCGATTACCAAAGCCTTCTGGCTGCCCACCAGGCTGGAGGAACTACTGCAGCACCTGTTGAAGTAGCCAGTTCTCCAGCACCTGCGGCAGTAGCAACCTCTGCTCCAGAAGTGGCTCAAGCACCAGTTGCAGTACCAGTTGCTAGTTCTACAGGAAATGAGCGTGTTAAGGCATCTCCACTAGCCAAGAAAATAGCCGCTGAAAAAGGGGTAGACATTCGCCAAGTAGCCGGAAGCGGTGAAGGAGGACGTATTGTCAAAAGAGATATTGAAACCTTTGTACCTGCAGCTGCAACTGCTAGTCCACAGGCATCTTCCACCCAGGCAATAGCAAGTCCTGCATTGGGTCAGGAAAGCTTCACGGAAGAGAAGGTTTCGCAGATGCGTAAAACAATTGCTAAGCGATTGGCTGAAAGTAAATATTCAGCACCTCACTTCTACTTGACCATGGAAATCAACATGGACAAGGCAATTGAGGCAAGAAAGAGTATGAATGAGTTTGCAACAGCAAAAATTTCATTCAATGATTTGGTCATTAAAGCATCAGCCGCGGCATTGCGACAGAATCCAAAAGTAAACTCCAGCTGGTTGGGAGATAAGATTCGCTACAACGACCACATTCATATTGGAATGGCGGTAGCAGTAGAGGAGGGACTCTTAGTTCCAGTGATCCGCTTTGCAGATCAACTTTCCCTCACTCAGATTTCAAATCAAGCCAAATCCTTGGGTCAGCGTGCCAAAAACAAGGAATTGCAACCTAAGGATTGGGAAGGCAATACCTTCACTATCTCTAATTTGGGAATGTTTGGCATCGATGAATTTACCGCCATCATCAATCCACCAGATGCCTGCATCTTGGCAGTGGGAGGAATTAAGGAAACTGTCATTGTGAAGGACGGCCAAATGAAAGTAGGCAACGTGATGAAGGTGACCCTATCTTGCGACCACCGTGTCGTGGATGGAGCGGTAGGTTCGGCATTCCTTCAGACGCTGAAGGGCTTGCTCGAAGATCCGGTGCGTATCTTAATCTAAAATACTCCCTGTCAGAAAGTCCTAATCAAAAAGGACTTTTTGTTTTTGTACGGTTTTTGAACTCATTTTCAAACTAGGGTATTTTCCTGGTATACTTGAAACTTAATTTTCCATGGAAAAAATAAAATCAACCACCGTCGTAGCGATCCGTCACAAGGGTGAAGTAGTCATCGGCGCAGATGGACAGGCCACCTTAGGCAATACAGTAGCAAAAAGTACAGTAAAGAAAATCAGAGTCCTCCAAGGAGGAAAGATCGTTACTGGTTTTGCAGGATCTACAGCCGATGCCTTTACGCTTTTAGATAAGTTTGAGGAGAAACTCGGAGCCTTTGGTAATAACATGAAGCGTGCCGCCGTAGAACTTGCCAAAGAATGGCGCATGGATCGTATGCTCAGCCGCTTGGAAGCCATGATGATTGTGGCGGACAAGGATGATATTTTGATTATCTCTGGAAATGGCGATGTAATCGAGCCCGATATGGAAATTGCTACCATCGGTTCGGGCAGCGTGTATGCCCAGTCTGCTGCACGGGCGATGAAGAAGTTTGCGCCCCAACTTTCTGCCGAAGAAATGGTGCGGGAAAGTCTCCATATCGCAGCAGATGTTTGCATCTACACCAATCACAATTTGGTGATCGAAAAGGTAACTTCATAATCTTTTCCACCCATTAAGGATGAAGTCGGAAAGAATTCCGACTTTTTTTTATTTCTAGCAAACCCGAAGGGTTGTTTTGATGTTATAACCCTATACTTCACGATTTCAGATGGACACAGCAACAGCAAAAAAGACAGGGAAAAAAGATTATCAAAAATTGATTTTAGAGGGGTTTGTTTCGCATGTGCTTGAGCATGGCAAAGAACCTGCTTCCATTTTTAAGTTTGCCAAAGATTTAAAAATCAAAGAAGCCGAGTTTTACAATCATTATACCTCCTTTGAAGCCATAAAATCAGCGATCTGGGTAGCCTTATTTGAAGAAACTCATCGCCAATTGGAGGAGCAAGAGGTGTATAAGGAATACGCTGTGCGCGAAAAATTCCTTTCTTTCTTATTTACTTGGGTAGAGGAGCCCAAAAAAAACAGATCCTACTTATTGTCACTCTACAAGGACAAGACCACTACGTTCAAAAACTTGCCCGCCGATACACGAGACTTCAAGGAACGATTCACCGATTTCGCATCAGACCTGATTTTAGAGGGAAAAGAAACGCAAGAAATTGCTAACCGTCCCTTGATCACTGAGAAATACGATGAGGCGCTGTGGTTACAAGTAGCCTTTGTGTTTCGCTACTGGTTAGACGATACTAGCCCACGATTTGAAAAAACAGATGCTGCCATCGAAAAGTCGGTCAATTTTGCCTTCGACTTGATGGGGAAAAGTGCCTTAGACTCTTTTTTAGACTTAGCGAAGTTTCTTTACCAAACCAAATAAGGAATGTCTGACAAGGTAAAAGAACAGGGATCTATTCCTGTTTCTAAAGTTCAGCGTGCGGCCAAATTTATTTCTACAGGAGCGAAGGTAGGGGGGAATTACGTCAAACATTATGCAAAAAAAATGGTCAATCCCTCACTCAACCGAGAGGAATTGCACCAGAATAATGCTTCAGATATCTACAACTCCCTAAGTGAACTCAAGGGTTCTGCCCTCAAGGTGGCTCAAATGATGTCCATGGATAAAAACCTACTTCCAAGGGCCTACCAGGATAAGTTTTCCATGGCGCAGTATACTGCACCCCCTTTGTCTTATCCTTTGGTAGTGAAGACTTTTCAGAAGTACTTTCAAAAGACGCCAGAGCAACTCTTTGACACCTTCAGCCGGTCAGCCATTAATGCGGCATCCATAGGTCAGGTGCATCGGGCAACCAAAGGAGATAAAACCTTAGCCGTGAAAATCCAATATCCAGGAGTGGCAGATTCTGTAAGTTCTGACCTACGACTGGTACGTCCTTTTGCACTTCGCCTACTCAACATGAATGAAAAGGAGTTGGATCACTACATGGGAGAGGTGGAGGAGCGCCTACTTGAGGAAACGGATTACCAACTCGAAGTCATGCGTTCTCGGGAGATCTCAGAAGCTTGCATGCACATTCCGAATCTTCGATTTCCACGCTATTACGATGAATACAGTGCAGAGCGGATCATTACCATGGATTGGATTGCCGGTAAGCACATCAAGGAATGGATGGCAACGAAGCCCAGCCAAGAGTTGAAAAATCAAGTAGGGCAAGCGCTTTGGGATTTTTACCACCACCAAGTGCATAATTTGAAGCAAGTGCATGCGGATCCGCATCCTGGAAACTTTATCATTCAAGAAGATGGTACCCTCGGTATCATAGATTTTGGCTGTGTAAAAGTGATTCCAGAGGATTTTTATGAAGGGTACTTCGCTTTAATCAAGCGGGAATTGGTGATGAACCCAGCCGAATTGGATCAAATCTTCTATGGCCTTGACTTTATCTCAGACAAGGATACCGAAGTGGAGAAAACGTATTTCAAGGGGGTCTTTACCGAAATGATTTCCTTGCTCGGTAAACCATTTCACGTCGATCGATTTGATTTTTCTGACGATGCCTATTTTGAACAAATCTTCTTGCTTGGGGATCGAATTTCAAACGACAAAATGTTTAAAAGTTCCAGACAAGCCCGAGGATCCCGACATGGATTGTACATCAATCGAACTTACTTTGGCTTATACAATTTGCTCAATCAACTTGAAGCGACCGTGGATACCACCAAGCCAGACTGGTTGAACTAGAAAGAGGCTGTCGAATTCGACAGCCTCTTTGTTTTTTATGCTTATTTGAAGGATTACTTGGAATAGGTCACCCGATAAATGCAGTTGGCAACATCATCTGAGATCAACAGACTTCCGTCCTGCAATTCCTGAACATCTACTGGCCTTCCCCAAGCTTCCTGGCTTGCGGCATCTAGCCAACCCGTTACAAATACTTCTTGACCCGTAACTGTTCCAGTGGAATCCATTCGTGCCAAAACCACCTCGTAGCCTGACTTTTTACTCCGATTCCAGCTGCCATGCTTGGCAATAAAAAGTTGATGCTTGTAGTTTGGGGGAAACTGATCTCCTTCGTAAAAGCGAATTCCCAAAGGCGCAGTATGGGCACCTAATTTGGCTGCTGGCGCAGTGTAAAATGAGGCTTCTTTTCCTTCTGTGCCTACTTCTGGGTCTTGAATTGTACCTGCATGCCAGTAGGGGTATCCAAAATGCTGACCGAGGCTAGTGGCTCTATTGAGTTCACAATCTGGCATATCGTCACCAAGCATATCGCGTCCATTGTCAGTAAACCAAAGGTCTTTGCTGACAGGGTGCCAATCCATACCTACTGAATTGCGGACTCCATGGGCATAGATTTCAGGTTTTGCACCTGGTTTGCTCACGTCCAATCGGGTGATGCTCGCAAAAATAGGATCCTCGGACACACAGATATTGCAGGGAGCACCTACAGGAATGTATAGTAAGCCATCTGGGCCAAATGCAATGAACTTCCATCCGTGATGGGCTTCGTCGGGATAGCCCTCAAAAACCACCTCGTAAGTTGGGTTTTGAAGATTTTTTTCAATGTCTTTGAATCGTAGGATTCGGGAAACTTCCGCTACATACAGGTTTCCATCTTTAATGGCTACTCCATTAGGCATCCGGAGGTCGTTGGCGAGGATGTATTTACTATCAGCCTTTCCATCGCCATTTTCATCCACTAGGGCATAGACATTTTTTTCTTGCCGATTACCCACGAATACAATCCCACTTTCTGAAATGGCCATCGATCGGGCATTCGGGATATCTGCTGCCCAAACATCAATGCTAAACCCTTCTGGGAGTTTGAGTTTTGCCAACTGCACATCGGCTTTAGCTTCCGAAATCGAGATTTTTGTACCTATAGGAATAGTAGAACTCGCAGATTTTTCTTCGCCGCAAGCGAATAAGCTTAACAGAAGAATTGAAGCAACAATAGGGAAGAGACGAAGAGGTCGAATCATGTGATTTAATTTTGGGTAAATTTAAACGAATAGTTCTGAGAATGATTCAGATTAGACTGGAGTATTGGTTATTTTTGCGGCATGTTATCCATTAGTGACCTCTCTTATTTTATTGGCGGCCGCGCGCTGTACGAAAATGCCAACTTACACATCAAGCCCAAGGATAAAATTGGACTAGTTGGTCAGAACGGTACCGGAAAATCTACTTTGCTTAAAATCATCCACGGCGATTACCTACCTACAACGGGAGAGGTGCAAAAGGCAAAGGATTGTACCATTGGATTTTTGAATCAGGACTTACTTTCCTACCAGTCGGATGACGCTATTTTGGATGTGGCATTGGCAGCATTTAAGGAAACGTTGGCGATTCAAGATGAAATCGATCAGGTGCTCAAGCTGATGGAAACAGACTATTCAGAGGAGGTTATCAATCGGTTAGCCTATCTTCAGGATCGATTTGAATCCAATGAGGGGTATACCATCAAAGCCAAAGCAGAGGAGGTGTTGGAGGGAATTGGATTTCAAACCAAAGACTTGCAGAAGCCGCTGCGCCAATTTTCCGGAGGATGGCGAATGCGGGTAATGCTTGCCAAATTACTTTTGGAAAAGCCAGCATTGCTGATGCTCGATGAACCGACCAACCACTTGGATCTTCCTTCCATCCAATGGGTGGAGAATTACTTAAAAAATTACGAAGGTGCAGTAGTGGTAGTTTCTCACGACCAAACTTTCCTAGACAATTGCATCAGTACCACAGTGGAAGTGGCAAACCAGACCTTAACTTCCTATCCAGGCAATTATTCCTTTTACAAGGAAGAAAAAAAGTTGCGGATGGAGTTGCAGCAGAATGCCTACGAAAATCAGCAGCAGCATATCAAACAAACTGAACGCTTTATTGAACGATTTCGAGCAAAAGCTACCAAATCCAATCAGGTCCAATCTCGAATTAAGGCTTTGGATCGTATGGAGCGGGTGCACGAGGTGGTGAATGACGAGGCTTTTGTGAACTTTAAATTCAAGTTTTCACAAAAATCAGGTCGCGACGTAGTGACTTTGGATCAAGTATCCAAGGCTTATGGGGACTTGACAATTTTGAAAAATACCACCGCCCGCATTGAGCGAGGGGATAAAATTGCCCTGATTGGAGCCAATGGAAAAGGAAAATCCACCTTGCTCCGCATCATTGCTGGAACAGAGCCTATTTCTGGAAAGCGAGCTGAAGGACACAACGTAATCAAGGCCTTTTTTGCGCAGCACCAATTGGAAGCCCTGACGCTAGATAATGAGATCATTCAAGAAATGTCTCAGGCGGGAAGTGGAAAAACAGAAATGGAGCTTCGTGGCGTGTTGGGATGTTTCCTTTTTTCCAATGAAGAAGTATACAAAAAAATCAAGGTGCTGTCAGGAGGGGAGAAGTCGCGTGTGGCTTTGGCCAAAACGCTGATTTCTGAGGCGAATTTCTTGTTGCTAGATGAACCGACCAACCACCTGGATTTTCAATCCGTAAATATTTTGATTCAGGCCTTGCAGCAGTACGAGGGTACCTTTATCACGGTTTCTCACGATCGACACTTTATCAAGGGGGTGGCTAACAAAATCTGGTACATCGAACAGCATGAAATCAAGGAATACCCAGGTACCTATGAGGAATATGAGTTTTGGAGAAGCCAGCAGGTAACTCAGGAGGTCGCTACACCCGTGCAAAAGTCTGTCAAACCAGTAGCAGAGACACCTTCAAAAAGTAAAGAAGATACGCAACAAGCCAAACGGGAATTGAAGAAATTGGAGGACCAATTGCAAGTTGTCGAAAAAGAAATCCACCAATTGGAAGTTCAAATGCAGGATTTGGAAGTCAAATTGGCGGAACCTTCCTTGTACCTGAATGAAGTGGAAGCCCAGAAAATTCAGACTACTTACCAGCAGGTTCAATCTTCACTTGAAAAAGTGAATGCCATCTGGGAGCAGCTGGTAGATCAAATCTCCACACTCCAACAACAAGTGGCTCAGGTTTAACTTAGAATAGGCACATGAAAACTCGGGCATTGTTCATTCTTTTTCTAACCCTTTCTTTTTTGGGAAATGCGCAGGTGTTTGAGGATAAGGTGTATGCAGACCACATCCTATCTGTTCGAATGTTTCCACAAGGGGGAGATGTAGAGAGTCAATTGAATGCGCCTGTGGTTTCATTGACTGATTCAAAATCATTGGTGGTATGGTTTGACGATGTTTCCTATGACCCGGAGATGTATACGGCCAAACTGGTTCACTGCGATGCAGACTGGGAAAAGTCGGCCTTGCGGGATACTGATTTTTCCTTGGCATTCAATGAATTCACCTTATCGGACTATGCCTATTCTGTCAATACACGGATGCCTTACATTCGGTATTCCTTTACCCTTCCTCGGGTAAGTAAATCCGGAAACTACCTGCTTAAGGTGTACAAAAATCGTGATGAAAATGCACTCATCTTCACCAAGCGATTTATGGTAGTGGAGAGTTTGGCTGCAGTAACCGCTCAAGTGGTACCCCCCGCACAGACCGAGGATCGTAGGACCTTGCAACAAATCAATACTTCGGTCAACTATAGTAATCTGGAAGTAGTTGATCCTCAGGCTCAAATCAAAGTGGTTATTCGACAGAACCAGCGTTGGGACAACGCAAAAGTATTGAGTAAGCCTACCTTTTTGAATCAAAATTCTAAACTTCTTCGGTATGAACCTTTTGAGGCGGAAAGTACCTTTCGCGCCGGAAACGAGTTTCGATTTATTGACTTACGCTTTATCCGTGCTACAGGAGTTAATATAGCTTCGGTCAAGGTGGAAGAAACCCTGGTGGCTGCAGAAGCACGGGTGGATTTACCACGTCCAGGTGGGGCTTATGCTCAGTATTTGGACCTCAATGGCTTCTATGTGGTACAAACGAATGATCGACCTGGCGGAGATCCAGAAGTAGAAAGTGAATACGTGTACACCACTTTTTACCTCAATGATGCGCCAGGAAAAAATATCAAGTTGATGGGAGCACTCAGTCAATGGGGAAAGGCACCTGAAGCCACGATGGTGTACGATAGCAAAAGGCGCTTGTATTCTACTTCTATTTTATTGAAGCAAGGATGGTATGACTATCAATTTGCTTATGCAAATGGAGATGGGACCTTTGACTTTGAATCCTTGGAGGGAAGTCATTTTCAAACCGAGAATGAGTACGAGGTATTTGTGTATTACCGAGGGCTTGGTTCTCGCTACGATCAATTGGTGGGGTATGTGTACCTGCAGCCAAATAAGCGAAGGCTCTAATTCATTTTACTCCAAAAAATAACCCCCAAAAAGAAAAACTCTTTGGGGGTCTATTGAGGTAAGTCGAAGGGATTAAAATTCCTCAGTAGAGGCTTCAGATTCTTCTTCCGTAGGGGCTACATTTTGTCGAACTCGATCGCCAGTGGCTTTGTAAGGCACAAAACCTTCTCTTTTAAACTTGTAAGGAGTAGTTTTATTGTCAGCAGGATGCGTGGCCAAGTCCATCATTCCAAAACCCTTATGGGTAAAGGCACCCAATCCACATTTGAATACAAAATCCTGTACTTCAGGAGCGGCATAAAGGGTGAATGGAAGCGTATATCCTCGTACCTCGTATTTTACGTCCAGGTCGTAGACCGCGTAGATTCGAGCAAACTTTTTCTGCTGTTCTTTCAACTTGTTCACATAGACCATGTCGGGTACTACCTGAAACTTGAAGAATGATTCCATTTGTTCTGCGGTGTACCAGCCTGATTTTTCCATACGAGTCAAGGTAGATTCGTACAACAAATCAGAGAACTCATCACTGTCTGGGTTGATGAATCGCTTGCCAGCTTCTTCATTGAATGCAGGTGTAATTAACACTAAGGGAGAGATGCAGACAAACTTATTGGAAACTTCCAGGGTAGGCTCTGTCTCTAGTTCGGTGTACTCAGGGGAAAGGATTAAGTTGCCCAACTCAATTTTTGGCGTAGCGAATACTTGTTCTAGCAAGTAATCGATAAACTCTTCGCTCTGAGAGGAAAGGACAAGCGTGACCAAACTAGAGTAATAGTGCAAACCACTACGACTCACTTTGGTCTGTCCCTTCAATCCTGAGAAATTGAAGAAATTGTAGTTGAAGAATTCTTCTTTCCCTCCTTTGACGATGAGTCCTTTGAGGAATTGAGCCAGGATGTACTGGTGGTGGAAAGGCAAAAAAGAGCCTTTGTTTTTTAAGGAAAATATAATACGTACTCTCACGGTGGTGAAAAATAAAATGAAACAATCCAATACTTGATTTCGCCAAGCCTTGGTAATTAACTACTTGCTGTAAAATTACACTAATTTCTTATCAAAACTCAAACATTAAATCTAAAATGCATAATATCCCCATCTTGGACAACATATTCCTTGCCTTCGATTGAAATTTTACCATTCTCTCTACAAACTGCCTCGCTCTTAAATTGTTTATAATCTGCAAGTCGAATTACTTCTGCTTTGATAAATCCTCGTTCAAAGTCGGTGTGAATCACCCCAGCGGCTTGCGGTGCTTTCCATCCTTTACGGATCGTCCAAGCGCGAACCTCTTGCACACCGGCGGTAAAGTAAGTAATCAAGTTGAGTAGAGTGTAGGCACCATAAATCAGACGATTAAGTCCACTTTCATTTAGCCCATACTCGCCTAGAAATAGTGCCTTTTCCTCTGGGTCGTCAAATTCGGCGATTTGGGATTCGATGGCTGCACAAAGGATAATGACTTCTGCATTTTCCTCTTTTACTTTTTCACGAAGTTTGGTTACAAAAGCGTTTCCTGTGTGAATACTTGCCTCGTCTACGTTGGCTACATAGAGTACTGGCTTGATGGTGAGGAGTTGAAGGTCACGAACGGCTTCTAGATCTTCCTTGTCTACTTCGATGCCACGTGCATTTAGCCCTGAAGTCAGTCCATCTTTAAATCGGAGCAAGGTTTCCAATTCACGCTTGGCCTTGGCGTCTCCGGATTTTGCCACCTTTTCGATCCGCTGAATCTTTTTTTCTACGGATTCCAAATCTTTCAATTGCAATTCGGTGTCGATTACTTCTTTGTCAAAAATTGGATCTACGCCACCAGCGACGTGAACGATATTGTTGTCTTCAAAGCAGCGGATCACGTGAATGATGGCGTCTACTTCACGAATGTTGGCTAAGAACTTATTTCCCAATCCTTCGCCTTTAGAGGCACCTTTTACAAGTCCGGCAATGTCCACAAACTCGATGATGGTGGGAACTACGCGCTGCGGATTTACCAAAGCTTCAAGTTCTTGCAAGCGAACATCAGGAACTGAGACTACACCCACATTGGGTTCGATGGTACAAAAAGGAAAATTTGCTGCTTCTGCTTTGGCGCTAGAGAGCGCATTAAACAAGGTAGATTTGCCCACATTGGGGAGACCTACTATGCCACATTGTAATGCCATTAATTCGTTGCTTTAATTTTAAATATTTTGTAGGACTTGTACCCACTGTAAAATTCCAAGACCGATACTCTGAAAATGGTGTAAACGGGTATGGCAAA
>JACCDW011610850.1_pt1 | contig 21319 bp, 20 predicted proteins | sample 7449781 | NCBI WGS metagenome assembly JACCDW01 (sample SAMN15323449, study PRJNA562643) | freshwater metagenome | isolation source: river surface water | place: USA:Blue River Watershed | collected 2017-08-18
GAATCATTTCTCGTTTCAGTAAGGCATTACCGATATCAGCAAAGTACTTACTAGAGTTCTTGCGTGATCCCATACTGATCAACTTGATGCGCTTGCGTAACTCTTTGGATGTTGTTTCACCGTTACCCAAGATCGCATCGATTCTGGTCATCAATGGCGCAATATGTGGCCCGATTAATCCGCCTTGATCTAAAGAGGCCAGAAGATGATTCATGGTCACAAGGGCGGTGGTCTCTTCTTGAGAGAACCACATGCCGTGCAGTTCAAACTTTGGGCCAGCGCCTTGCTTACCAAATCTATAACCACGCTCGTAAGAATCCCACTCAATCGGGGCATTCAGATTATTTTTCATAAAAGTTAAGTCACGCTTGAACGTCGCCAAGGAAATCTCGAGCTCTTGTAAAAAAGCATCAGTACTCACAACCCCACGACTATTGAGCAGGTTGTAGATCTTGTAAACGCGTTCCATGGTGTTCATAAGCCAGCCTCATATTTAGTACTTTTGATAACTTTAGCACTTTACGAGGTCGGTAGCTCATTTCATGAGCTATGATGGTGGTAAATTAAAAAAAGTTTTATCGGTAGCAATAACAAACAATTAAACAGATAGGTGGAAAGTCATGATTGATTTATCAACATTCCCATACAAAGATGTATTTGAAAAATTAGAAAATACTTTGCTAAAAGAAGGGTCTCGCGAAATTTCACTCGACAAAATCCATAAGGAGTTAAGTCAGTATAAAAATATTGAGTTTATTCAAAGAACTGATGCAGAGTATTACCAATTAATTGTGATGGTTGTATTTTATTCAGGATTCAAAGCTCAAACTGTAACCTCAAAACGAGAAATTATCTTGCGCCACTTTTCAGATTGGAAAGACGTAGCAAACTATACGGAGGCTGATATTAAGAGAATTTTGAATGACCCAAGCATGATTGCTAATGAAAATAAAATCAGGGCCTGTGTCAACAATGCACGCGCAATAAAAAATATAGTAAAAGATTTTGGTTCAATGCATAAATACATTGAGGGCTTTAATCCAAATGACTCTGCTGAAAATCTCTTATTACTCAAAGAAAATTTAGAAAGTAAATTTTCTTATTTAGGAAAAATCACGGTTTATCACTTTATGACAGATATCGGTTTAAATGTTTTAAAGCCTGATCGAGTCATTTGTCGAATTTTTAAACGTTTAGGTTTAATTGCTGACGAAAATCAATTGCTATCCACTGTATTACAGGGGCGAAAGTTTCAGCAGCAAACAGGACACTCAATCAGATACATTGATATTGTTCTGGTCGCCTATGGACAGGTGGAGTTTTTAGATTTGGGTGTAAAAAAGGGCATTTGTCTCAATAAGCCTCGTTGCGAAGTTTGCCCCCTTAAATCAAGTATTTGCAAATTTTCTTAAATATTTCATTTAAAAGCTAGACAAGTTGGGATTGACTAGCCTAGTATTTATTCTTCTTATAAGTAAATTAATAGCTTTCAATTCTATAAAAATAAGGAGTTACAAATGAGTATGTTTGATAAGCTTAAGGACCAGGTTGTTAATGCTGGTGACAAGTTAAAAGAAGAAATCCAAAAGGCGCAGGAGCAAGCAAAAGAAAAGAAGGCTCTGACTGATGCTGAAAATGCGGCTCGTAATGAGCGATTTTCTAAGATTAAGGTTTCAACATCATCAATCAACCAGCAATACGAAGTTGTAGACATTATTTTTGCCTTTGATTCCCACAAAGAGGGCTTTCTGGAAAATGGAGCTGATCCAACAAAAGCTTTTGTGAAAGTTGTAAATAGATTAAGAAGTATCTGTGCTGACTTGGGTGGAGACGCAGTAATTAATTGTCAGTTTGACTATAGGTATGCGGTCGGCTCAAGTTTAGTTGGTAATGCTAAACAAGTGATTGAAATTTACGCATATGGAACTGCCGTTAAATATATTTAATCATTGTTTTTGCAGTCAATAATGAAATTAATCAAACCAAAAAAATATTTATTGGTACTGCTAGGGTTAATATTTTGCTTTTTTTCATCCCCAAAGCAATTGTTAGCCAAGGATTTAAAAGAGGTTACGTTAGGCGCATATCTAACCTCTCTGTATGATATTAATTCGGACAGAGGCACTTTCAGTGCAGACATGTGGATATGGTCTAAGGCAAAGTTAAAAGATAAATATGATTTAAGCAAAACTTTGGAAGTTAGTTATATAAGTAGCCAAGTTCCGCACGTTTATTCAGGTTTATCACGTGATAAGGTTAGCACTGATACCCAATATACCCAGAAGAAGTTGCAAGGGACTTTTCTTCATGACTTTAATTTAGAAAATTTTCCCTTTGATCGTCAAAAATTGAAAATTTACTTTGAGGACTCTGAATTTAATCAGGCTGATTTGAAGTTTTTTCCAGACTCGGCAACAGGAGCTGATGAAGACATAAAAATTGATGGCTGGAAAATCGAAAAAGTTTCATTAGTTCAAGGAGTCAAAGAATATAAAACAAATTTCGGGAACTTCACCAAAGCAGACAAAGATACTTACTCTAGGTTGGAGTTTGAGATTGAGATAAAAAGAGATGCCCCATTAATTTTTTTCAAAATCACGCTGGGCTTGTTCGCAGCAGTATTAGTGGCCATGTTTTCTACTTTTATGCCGACTGAAAGTGATGATATTTTTAGCGCAAGAATTGGTCTCTTGGGCGGAACCTTGCTAGCGGTTGTTGTAAATCAACAGTTTGCAGATAGTAAAACTGGCGAGACGACATCAGTCACGCTAATAGATTCTCTTCATATGCTTGGTTTTTCTACTGTTTTTGTTTTGTTTATCGCAACCATTCTTTCAAGAATGCTGTGTGATAGATATAACCAGGCTAAGTTAGCAAGAAAGTTTGATCATTTTTCGTTTGGTATTGCAGTAATCATATTTGCCACTATAAGCATCAAGATCATTTCTGATGCCATTAGTTCCTAGTGAAAATTTGAAAATAAAAACAAAAAATGAAATTTATCCTCTTTGCATTATTTTTATCTATTGGTAACCATTGTTTTGCTACAACAGTTGTTAACTGTATCAATCCACAAAGTCAGGCTGAACGATTTGTTTGTGAGGATTTGGTTTTAAATCAGCTAAACAATCAAAGCGTTATCAGTTCTTTAGAAATACCTGAAAAAGGTCATTTAAAGAAGGCTAGTTTAGAGCGTCAATTCCATGAGAAAACTCTTTCCTGCGGTTTAGACCAAGTGTGTTGGGTTGAGGCTTATCAAAATTTAATTCAAGGGTACGAGGAGCTTAAAAAATCATACGAAGATAAGGTGCCACCTATAGCTGATCATGGAAAAAATGAAACGTTCTGGCCTAGCTTTACCACCTTTTTTATCATCATCTTATTACTTTCAATATTCGTATTCTTCATACCATCAATCATTGCTTTTAATAGACAACATCGAAATCGTTGGGTTATTTTTGTAATAAATATTGTTTTTGGTTTTACTTTACTGGGTTGGTTGGTGGCATTAATTTGGGCTTTAAATAAGATTGATAGCCCAATCAAAGGAGGCTCCAAGTATGATCCGCAACCGCATGATCCTACGCTTTGAACTCTTGTGGCTCATCATGTGAGCTATGTATCGTCTACATTAAACCGAATTCCAGCAGTCAATCAGAGGGGCTTCAATCATTTAGCTCGCAAGACTTGGTTGAATATTCTTCAAAACTAACAAGGTAATCTGCGTACATGAAATACTTAACAAAGTCTAGATTCAAGCAAGCAGTTGAATGCCCTAAAAAACTTTTTTATACAAGTAACCCTGACTATAAAAATACTAAAAATGATGATGTATTTTTGAGGTCTTTGGCTGATGGTGGTTTTCAGGTTGGTGAGTTGGCAAAGCTTCTTTATCCAGAAGGTATTGAAGTTTTGGAAAAAGGCAATGAAGAGGCGCTTAAAGTAACGGCAGAACTTTTAAAGCGTGAGAAGATTATCTTATTCGAACCAGCAATCTCCTTCAAAAATCTACTGGTCAGAGTGGATGTTCTAGTTAAGAACGGTAATACATTTCAGCTGATTGAAGTCAAAGCAAAATCTATTGATTCAACAGATATTGAATTCGAAACGAAGACTGGTATCAAAGCTGATATAAAGCCATACGTACAAGACATTGCATTCCAAAAATATGTACTAAAAAATGCATTCCCTGCATCGACAATTACCAGTTATCTGCTAATGCCTGACAAGTCAAAAACTTCTTCCATTGATCAAATGAATCAATTTTTCAAGGTAAAAAGAGTTGGAAGAAATACTGAAGTGATAGCTAATCGGCTACCGGGCAAGATTACTACTGAGGAATCATTACTTTTCCATTTGAACGTTGATCATCTAATAGATGTTGTGATGGAAAAGGGCATTGAATTTCCGGGAGGGCATGGATTTCTGTCTCAATTGGCAGAGGACTGGAGCGAGGCTTATGTCAAAGATTTACCCATAGATACTCCTATTGGGACTCACTGTGCTAAATGTGAGTTTAGGGCGCCAATAGGCGCTAAGGAGAAAAGTGGATTTCATGAATGTTGGAAACAGGCTAATAACTGGGATGATAAAGACTTTGATAAGCCATTATCTCTTGAATTATGGAATTCAAAAATAAAGAAAAGCTTCTTTAATGTCGTTCCTCAAAAATTATATTTATCCTCAATTACTAAGGATGATATCAAGTACTCAGAAGCAGATCATGGTTTAAGCGATTCTGAGAGACAGTGGATGCAGATAAATGGTTTGCCTGTATCATCGAAAGAGATGGGGTTTTTCTTGGATGAAGACTTCATGTCTCAGACGATGTCTTCATGGAAGTATCCTTATCACTTTATTGATTTTGAAACTTCTACGGTAGCCATGCCATTTCATCACGGCATGAGGCCTTATGAATCTGTTGCTTTTCAGTTCTCTCACCACATCCTAGAACAAGATGGTACGCTCCGCCATGCTGGCCAATTCTTATTAGCCAAGCCCGGCATTTTTCCTAATTATCAATTTGCGCGAGCTTTAAAAGAGGCACTAAGTTCAGATGATGGTTCTGTATTCATGTGGGCTAATCATGAAAATACAATTCTTAATCATATTTGCAAACAATTAGAAACTCGTGATGATGCTCCTGCAGATAAAGAGAGCTTGTTGAATTTTCTTAAAACTCTGATTAAAGGTGGAAGCAGAGCAATGGTAGATTTACGGATGGTTGCTCAGAAATCATACTTTCACCCAGACACTCGAGCCTCTAGCTCAATAAAACAAGTACTTCCTGCTGTTCTAAATAGCTCCCCATTTTTAAAAGACATGTATAGCAAACCAATCTACGGAGCTAAAAATGGAATACCGAGTTTAAATTTTGAAAACTTTGTTTGGTGGTCTAAAGAACAATCGGGGCGGGTAGCTGATCCATACAAAAAACTTCTCAGTGAACCTAATCCGCAGGAACCCAACCAAGAATTAGAAGACGATGATTTGGAGATTGCCGAGGGTGGTTCAGCATCAATGGCTTATGGTCGTTTACAGTTTGAAAGTCTCAATGATGAGGCAAGGGCTACTATAGAAAGTAAGCTTCTAAAATATTGTGAACTTGATTCCTTAGCAATGGCTATGATTACTCAAGCTTGGAGTGCACAAGTGTCGGGAGATTAATTGTTTTATATTTTTTTACATTTCATAAGTATTCTCAATACTAGAGGTATGATTGACGCAACTGTTATTGATTTGACCAAATAAAGTTATCTATGATCAATTTAGAGGTATGAAATGTCCAAGCTCGATGAAATCCGCAATAGGCTAAAAAGAGATGCAGAATCCGGTAGTGTTTTAGATAAATATAGCCCAGCAAAACAAGTTGATGCAGCGAAATCTCAGTCCAAAGATGCTGGAGCATCTGATTTTTCATTCAATGCTGTTGAGCAGGACGCCCCAGTCGTCTATCAAGCCCATAAGCGAGCAATTTTTATTGGCAATAATGAATATGATCAGAATCCATTGAGTAAATGTGTCAACGATGCGCGATCAATGCAGCATGTTTTTAGCAAAATTGGCTATCGTTTGGTCTATGACTTTGATCTCAACTCAGAAAAAATGCATAAACTGTTTGATCGTTTCAAGTCAGATATTGAAGAGGGCGACGAGCTTCTGCTTTATTTTTCAGGTCATGGTGTGCAGGTAAACTCTGAAAGCTACTTAACGCCAATCGATTCTGGAACTGGTGACTTTATTCATAAATCAAGTGTTCACTGGGTGAATCTAGATAAAGAAATGGATGAGATGTTGGCTCGTGGCGCTAAGATGGTAGTGGCGATTGTGGATGCCTGCCGAAATCAATATCGAATTGATTATCAATCTTTAGCTGAGCAAGTCTATATCAGTGGTGTACAAGACGGCTTGGAAATGACTCAAGAGTTATCGCAAAATTCAGCTAATTCCTCGAAGCAATTTATTACCTCTACAAATTCAAGAGGCGCTCAAGGTAAGGCTGTTTTATTTGCAACGTCTCACAATACATCGGCAATTGAATATGGTGATATGACAAATGGTATTTTCACTCATTTTTTCCTGAAGGAAGTTGTTAAGCCTGGTCGAACTATTACAGAAGTGATTGAGCGTGTGAGAGGTTTGGTTTCTGAATACACAGACGGTCAGCAAGTGCCAGCATTCCATAACAATTTGCCTGGGGACTATTACTTCATTAATCAATCATAAGTATTGGAGAATCGCTCATGTACAAAGCACAATTCAAGTCACGTAATGCCTATGAAAGTTGGACCACGATAGGTACCTATGGTAGTGAAAGTGCCGCATTAGATGCTGCTATGAGAAAAAAGCAGGGTGGAGCTTTCATGGTCAGAGTTATTGATAAAAATGGTTCTGTTGTTTTTTCTAGTTAATCAATTTTCTTTAAAGAAGTCGCACACTGCGTCAATGCTTTTTGCAAGTTCTGGAAGTGTCGCTTGATAGAGTTCTTCCATCTTTTCGTAAATTGCATCGCTAGGAGCATCTTGATCTAAATCATCATATTTTGTGCAGATGCGAGTGTACGTATTGGAAATTTTGCGTTGCTTTGCAGAGACTGCATCCAGTACTTTGGTAGCCAGTGCTGAACGATCAAGCGGACTATTCCCGAAGGGACCGATTTCAATGATGATGCCAATCTTGAGCTTTTGTTTTTTATCATCAACCCATGTGCCAAACCACAGACCAAACGGTTTCTTTTGTTCCCACCAATTAATGTTGAGATCAGGTATATTTTTTTGAATTTTTTCCGGCGAGAAGAAGGCTCGATCAGATCTGATTGAGCATTCCAATAAATCAGTATGTTCTTGTGAGAATCTGCGTGTGGCATCGATAAAGCTATTACTGGCACTTGGTGCGCCATATTTCATGATGAGATTGATGGCGTTACGATGTCGGTTATAAATTTCTCGACATGCCTCTAAGAGCTCTTTATCTTCCATAAGAACATTTCTCCGAATAAGTTGTGCGTAGTGATCTAAAAGTAGCTTTGCTTCAATGGTTAGCTTGGCTTCAATCTCTTTTTGACAGCTTGAAAGATTGTCAAGAATATCGTCGTAGGTGATTTGACCCCATTCAGTATCAGAGCCTTCATCCCCATCCGGGGTTAAAAAAGCATAAACTTTTTGATAACCATGAAACTTGGGGTGCTGGCTAATTTTTTCACGGTACTTGGTAAGTTGGTTTTCTCCCTCTTTGGCCCCAACCTTATTCTCGATCACAAAAACAGTTTTATTTGATTCTGAAACAATGATCAAGTCGATATGAAGCCATTCGCGATATACAACCGCATCGGTGTAATCATCAAGCATGATTCTTAAGGCTGATGGCGCCTGAAGACTTGCGGTGGAGTTAATTGGCAGACTTTTGACTGTTGTTTGGAGCAAACGTTTCAGAAAACGATCTTCTAAGCCATGCTCACCGCTTGGATCTAAAAAAAACCCCAATACATTGGAATGCTTAATTTCTTGTTGGCGCATGCCTGTAACATCGAAAATATTGATGCTCGAGCGTGTTCTGGAGAGCTTTTCAAGCTCTGGTAGGAGCTCTAAAAGCTCATCTTGGTGGATGTTTGACATAGATATTGATTTTATTAACTTATTTTTTGATTATAGAGTGGCTAATTCAAGTGACAATTTCAAAAATCGGAGTGAATTAAATCAAGCAAAATGAGACTTTTTGAGTAGATTTGTGATACTTACATAAAAAAATGGCAAAATGAACAAATTATTCTTTTTATAAAATTTTTATTCGGAGCAAACGTGACTATCTGTACTAATTCAGCCTGCCAAAATACCTATGGGGATGACCTAAAGTTTTGTCCAAAATGTGGCACGCCAGCGCCAACTGCTGCTTCAGCACCTACAGCAGGTCCTAGAACCCCTCCGCCTCCACCGCCGATGGCAGCTCGAACACCCCCACCTCCACCCGGTATTAAGCCTACTGTAGGCAAGGCTGTTGAGCCTGCCAAAAAGTCTGGTTCGGGAGCAATGATTGGTGGCGTAGTAGTTGTCCTTGTTTTAGCCGTAGGTGGCTATTTCTTCATGAGTAACTCTAAAGTTTCTGCACCAAACGTGGCTGTAAATGCCTCAGAGAACTCAGTTCAAGTAAAAACATTGTTGAATAATTTACTAGAGTTCTCTAATAACAATGACTGGTCTAAAGTTGAGGCTCTTACAAAAGAGCTAAAGGGACAGACTCCATTTAAGAAGGGTGATAACTCTGCATCTAAAGCATTGATGGGTCAGGGGGATCAGGCCCTTGCTGCTGGGAATATTCCTGGGGCAGTTGAAGCTTATTCTAAGGCAGTGGCAGCGGATGAAGCCAATGTTGATGCTCGTGCAGCATGGGGTTACGCTCAATATCGCTCTGGTAATCATGCTCAAGCGGTGACTGTTCTAGGTCAGGCGCTTGTGGCTGAGCCAGACAAGGCTAGAGCTTGGTTGTATGTGGCAGAAGTTTTTGCTGAAACTGGCAAGGATGAACCATCACTTAGTTCCTTGAAGTTGGCAGTTTATTTCTCCAAAAACAGAAGCGCTGCCTTGGCTGCAATTAAATCTGATACAGAAACTATCAAAAGCCGTAGATTTGGCGATTTGATTAATAAAAATATTGATTCTTTAACGGCATTGCCTGCTCGTTAATATGATTTGAGGAACAAAATGAAAGATTTTGCAAAAAATGTTGTGGTTGGAGCCCTTTTAGTTGGTGTTTCAGGAATAGCTTTGGCTCAAAAAATTGTCTCAGTCACAAGTGCTAACACCAATGTCGCTCTGGGTGAAGCAGTGCGTTTAGAGATTAAGTTGGAGAAGGTGTCTGACACGGTCAATTGTGGATTATTGGTTGATCCAGGTGACGGTAAAAACAGAAATATCCGTATTGGTCAGCAGAAAGGTGAGCAAGATTTAAATTATCCCTTAGCTTTGACGTATGACCGCCCGGGTAATTATGTGATTCAAATTGAAGGCAAAACTTTCATTCGTGGCTTAAATACTGCCATGGCTTGCGACGGTAATCCTCAAAGAGTGGTTGTTCAAGTGAGGGATCCTGAGGAAGATAAGCGCAAGGTTGAACAAGAATTAGCCGCAAAAAAAGCTCAGCTTGAGCTAGAAATGAGACAGGAAATGCTGCGTCGTCAAGAACAGCAATTGCAGCAGCGTGAGCGTGAAGCAAAAGCTGCTCCTAAACCGAGTGCCCCAATTACACCGCCTAAATCTAGCGGTGGTGTTAAGGATGCTTTTTAATTAATTTGAGGAAATTTGGATATGAAGTGTCTTGCTTGTGGTTATGAAAATATTTATGGCTCAACCGTATGTAAGCAGTGCGGTACATCTCTTACAGCTAAACAGCCTGAGCCAGAGTCGATTCAAGCTGAGTCCCCTCAGGTACAGGTAACTCAGACTGTAGTAGCTACAAATGCAAGCACTTCAAAAGTAGATCCTCAAAACCAAGCGACTTATCCGAATGAACTAACTTTTATTCCTTACATTGGCAATGAACAGTTCAATCATTTCATTCGAGTCTTCAGAAGATCATTTGATTTCAGTGGAAGAAGCACGAGGGCGGAGTTTTGGTGGTTCTCTCTTTTTGAGATTCTTACTGTGATTGCAGTTTCAATCGTTTTACCGTTTTTATCAATGTTATATACATTGATTTTATTCATTCCTGCGATTGCCGTATGTATCAGAAGACTGCATGACATTGGTAAATCAGGTTGGTGGTTGCTTGCCTTATTCATTCCCTTGGTTGGTGCAATTATATTATTGGTTTTTTGGATCAAAGCCTCAGAGCCATCAAGTAATAAGTGGGGACCGGTCCAATCCGTCTAATTTTATGGTTTCAAACTTTAATAAGTATTTGGCAATTTTCTAGAAAAAGACAAGTTTGAGTTGGAAGAATCAAAACAAATAGGGTTTTTATAAATCCTAGATCGTTTGAAATAATCTTCTAAGAATTAAATTTAAAAGTGCAAACAGGTGAAATATGACAACCTCTAATTTAGATAACAAAAGATACTTTGTTCGTCGGGTCACTAAAGAGTTAATCGCAAGTATGGCACCTGCTGCTGAGTATCCGACAGCACAAGATAATTCTGGGTTTTGGGGCTTGGCTGCCAAAATTGGAGATGTTTTCAAAGATCTATTGGGTGGAGCGCTCAGTAAAGAAAAGCCTGAGAGTATTTCTTCCTATCAGGGAAGCAAGTCAGGAGCTACTCTTCAAAATCCTTATGGTTTTTTCTTGATTGTCAACCATCAAGGGCGTATCACTGTAGTCACTGATCCGGGTAAATATGCGCCCGCTGCTGATGCTGAAGTTTTTTTAGTTGCCGATTTGGTTGGACTGCCGCTTGCTCGAATTTCTGGCGATATTCAAAAATCTTTTTTAGATACTACTCCCGGTGAATTTGTTGCCTCTCAATATGCGATTAATTTATGGCTAGATCCAAGTGTAACTGCATGGGTTGAGACCGAGTTAACCCCTGAGGAATCTCGTCAAGCCGGTGAACGAGTTGGTCGTTTCTTGACTAATTTCATGATTGGTAAAAATGATTTGACTATTGAAGAATTCTGCAAAACTGCAGAATTCCAGTTGGGCCCAATCATTCAGAATAATTTATCTGTTCAGCGATTAAAAGATTTAGAAATGTCGGCACAAGCCAAATTGGATTGTGCCGAACAAATTGCTCGAATGACTGGTTTATCTAGTGACATTTACATTCGCCCAAGCAGTCAAGTATTCAGGCATCAGATTACTCTTGATGAATTTACGATTTCCAAAATTCAGCAGTTTGGCGCTTCAACTAGTGATTATTTGCACTACACAGAAGATCGCAGACAATGGATCTGTCAAGGTAATGATGACGCTGGTGGACCGTGCCGTTTTCATAATGAGTTAACGGATGCTTTTTGTGGTAACTGTGGGGCAGCTAAACCATCAGCTGTTAAGGAGGCTAGCGGACAAGATAGGCGTTTAGTAACTGCTGATGGCGATCAATTGGTTTTAGATTTGGGATTTGTATCGTATAACCGTCCGAATGTGGATATTGATGCCATCGCATTGAAATGTATCGAGGCTTTACGTCCGGTTGTACGTAAATTCCCAATCGCTAGTTTTTCGGACCCATTAGTTTTAACAAACTTAGCAAGTCTGCTCAATAAGCAGTTGGGTACAGCTTCAGCGGGGAATGTTGGTGAGTTTTCAATCATGGATTACCGCAGTGGTGATGCTGATTGGCAATTACAGACCAGAGCCAAGATTAAGGAGCAATTGCGTCAAATTGGTGGCGATCAAGCTCAGCTGGAGGTGGAGGAGGCATCGATTGCTTTGCGTTTGGCGCAGTTAGCGGTTGCTAAAAAAGGTCGTGTAGCTCTTGAAGCCGAGTTACGTGAATCACTTGAATCTAAGAAATTAGAATTTGGAATTGAACTAGAAGATGCCCAATTGGAATCGCGTCAACGTGTTGATAAGACTCGCCTAGACGTTAATGAAAATCTCGATATATCGAAAATCCAACGAGACGCCAATCGCGAGCTAAATAAACTAGATCGTGAAGATAAGTTGGAGCAAGATCAAAACAGCCGTGTCGATGACATCACTGGCTTAGAACACGATATGGATCTTGAGAAGCGCGTGCTTCGTCATGATATTGAGAAAGATCTTGCTCTGGATGATGCCAAGCGTCTGAAAGATGATAAGGATTTGACTTTTGAAGAGCGTGTTGAGCGTTTAAAAGCAGCTCGCGAATTAGATAAAAAACGCGAGTCACAGAATATAGACCTTGAAAAAGCCCGAGCTGAGAAAAATTTAGAATTAGAGCAGTTGAAATTACAAGAAGATCTTCAGTTGCGCAAATTGCAAGCCATGGGTCAAATGGATCTGGCTCAGCGAGAGCAATATAAAGGTATGACTGCTGCTCAAATTTTAGCGATGCAGGCCACTAGCACTAACTCTGAAGGCAAAGGAACTATTGATGCGGCGATGATTGCTGCTGCTGCTGGAAGTGACGCCGGTTTAGTGAAAGCTCAAGCTGAGGCCGCTGCACAAGCTGCTATGGCAAGTAAAACGGAAGAGCTATATAAGCAAATGTTAGCGATGCAAATGAACTCGAATGAGCAAGTTCTGAAAGCTAAAGAGGGATCAGAGAAAACTCAGCTTGAAATCATGAAAGCCGCTCTTGCCGCAACCCAAGATTCTAATGAGAAAGTTATTAAGGCTCATGAAAAGACGGCTGATAGTGCAGAAAAGTGGAATGAAAAATCCATTGATGCAATGGCGAAAGTGGCTGCTTCTGCGGCTGGCAAGGGTGGTAAGAATGAAAAATCCAAAGATGATAAAAAGTCTAAGGAAAACGAGGATGATTCCGAGTAATTTTTTAAGCACATTACTATAAAAATAATAGGCAGCAAATGACTGATGAAGCAAATTTTTGTGTAGACCCAAGCCATAAGCATGGACCTAAGCGCTGTACAACTTGTGGCAAATTGGTTAAGGCTGTACCTGAGGTTTCATCAGAGAATTTAAACAAATTTAAAAACTTTGTTGAAAACATGATGTCTGAGGGGGAGAACCCTCTTGATGACATGGAGTCTTTATTTGAGGATGCGGAAGATTTAGGAATTTCTAAAGAAGTTGCTTTGAATGTGATCACTGAGCTCACTTCTGTTGCATCAGATTCCAATTTAGAGCTTAAGTTATTCTATGACACATCTGTTGCTAACATGGGTGTTGCTAATGGCAACAGTATTTTGTCCTTGCGTCTTGAGAACAGTTCACCCAAAAGCTTTGAGAAAATTCTCATAGAGTTTAAGCACCCTGAAGAGCAAACCCCGATTATTTTTAAGCCGGTCATTAGTCTTCGCAAGGGAAAGTCAACTCAAGTTGAAGCGTCTCTTAAACTTAACTTGGTTGGTCAACACTCCATTCGAGAGGGTGAGATCAGAATTTTTGCGCTCAATGGTTCTGTTCAGGTTTTTAGGCTTGCCAGTTCGATCCGTATGTCAGCTGAAAATAGCCAGGTATCAAAAAATACTTCTAATACCAATGTTGTTCATAATGAAACTCATGGCGGCGGCGTTATTGATGCCAGCAAGTTCAGTGGCGGCGGAACAAGTGGATCTGCCAAGATAGACGTTTGGGAGGCAGTTCGTCTCAAAAAGGTCAATGCTAAAGACCAAGGAACCATGGCTGAAAATACTTCAGCAGCTGAACCTTCCAATGAATCCCCGATTGTTTCGCAATCAATCACTTCTGATGATTCGAATACCAAGGTCAATACAGTAGTCACCCAAACTGTGACCATAAGCGCACCAGTGGTTGATGAGTATATTGAGCCGCCCCAAGAGCTAAAAGTATCAAAAGAACCTATACAAGCTCAAGATGCTGAGCCTGATTTCATCCAGGAATCTTCTGTTAAAAGTGTGGCTCCTACTTCAAAAGAGGCTGCAGAAAAATCACATTTACAAGCCGGGGCTTTAGATCCTGGCGAGGATGAATATGGTGGTTTCAGGGCTATATCAGATTTTGAGTTTGAGGACTTGGGTTCGCTTGAGAATTTAAAAAATAATCTTTTAGATGACTTTGTGCGTCTCATCTCATTAATGTCTGACGGGCAACCTAATAGCTTGAGTGTTTTTTATAAACCGGTAGACGTTGATTTTCCTCTTTTAAAAGCGATTGCAGCTGCTGCCTCAATCAAGATGACTGATGTATTGGCAGTTGCAGTGCCAGGATCTGGGGACTCAGACCTAAAGCAGTTAAACGGGGCCGCCACAGTTATGACCAAAGATGGTCTGTTGATTTTTGAAGGGCAGGGCACGCACGTTGACTTAAAGGTTAACTACAGTTGGCTATTCATGAATGAAAATGACTGGGGTCTATTCTCCCAAGATTTTGGTTCTGGATACTACATTGCAATGATTGGGGATGAAGCAACAGATGTTGCTTTACCTGGATTAACCTTTGACTTACGTAAAAATGACGATAAGTTGGGTGCAATTCGTTTGTATGATTTCTCCTATGAGCGCTTTGGACAGTTGATGCGAACGGTCTCTTCAATAGAGGCTTTGATAGAAGGTGAGAATGATCACGATGAGGAGTCAGATGACTCCCTTGAGGTGGCCTATAAATATCGCATTGAAATGAGTGGTTTTGGCGGTGAAATTGTTTTAGGAGTTGTGCCCCGCGAGACTTATGACTATTTCAAAGCCAATCAAATTGATGTTGCAGACTATATTGCTGATAGTGATAGCTATTCAAACATTCCTGCTGAGCATCAATTTGCTGAAGGCGGAGCTTGGTATGAGGTAGATAACATCATTCATGAATCAGGGGTTGAGCTCAATAACTCTTGCGTGATTCAAGTAACAGATGCTGATGGCGATGAGGTTTGGTCTTCAGCTCTAGATATTGAGACACTTGTCAATGCTGGTGTCACGGTCAATTGTTTGGGTGAATATTATGTTCATGAGCAGCCCGATGGTACGGCTGTATTCATGGGTCAAAGCACTGAAAAAGGCACTTTTTTCGTTGCCGAATTCTCTTCTGATGAGCCATTTGATCCCGCAAACTTAAGTCTTGGCTATTTTGATGTAGACGGTTGGGATATCAGTGCTGCTATAAGTTATGAAGGGGAAGACCTTGATAATGAGGGTGGCGACACCATCGGTAAGGGCAATAACTATAGCTTTACCTTGATCGGTGAAGAAAACGAACAAGCTGAAGATGCTTCTTTACTGTCTCATGAAGATGAGGAGCAAGAGGAAGAAGACGATGAGGATGAGCTTGCCATAGCAGCACGAAGCTTTTTCGCTATGTATGCCTTTGTGACTCAGTATTGCGATGAAGACTCTGAGCGACCAATTCATTTGTACATGGATGACGAAGATGATGGTGGTGAGGTAAGCAAAGCTTTAGTTACTCAACTAGCACCACTTTTCCCTAATGATCGTATCTTGGCTATTTGTGAAGAAGATCCCAATAGTGGTCATGGAGTTAATGGTGAGCTGACCTCATGGAATGGCTTAGCAACAGTTGTTACTAACAACGGTCTTTACCACGTTAAATCTTCTGGTAATGGTGCTTATGATTTAGACGGAAAGACAGCCTACCTCTCTTGGATGAAGTTATTTGGGGACTGTAAGGCTGGGTTAATGATTCGTTCTGACATACCGGATATTTGGATTGGAACTACAGATACCTATCTCATTAAGTCTAGCTACGTAGATTACTCGGCTAGCGTTAGTACCTGGATTTATTTTGATGAATTTGTCAAACCTGAGTTACTTGAGAGATTCTCGGCATTTAAACAATTGGCTTTGAGTCGCGCTTAAGGAGAAGCACTAATGACAATTGATATTTCTCAAGATCCCCGATTCCCTTACTTAAGTGAAGTAGGCAAAGAAGAACTGGCTGTCTATCTATCCTGGGTCAGTGATAATGGTTTATCAGACTCTGAACTAAGTTTTATTCAGTATGCGGTGGGTCGTGCAGGTTTGGCAGATGGTAGACATCTATATAAAATGTGGGAATTTGCATCTTCAGACAATCCACCTGATGCGAAAACCAAATTGCAAATGTTGCGCTTTTTCATGAATCCAGTCGACGATCCATTTAATCGAGCTGACGTGGCTGGCTGGTTTGATTTTTTACCAACGGTCTATTCAATGATGGGGCAAGTACCTGTGCCAATGATTACTCGGCCAGTTTTCCAGAAAGTTGGATTTTCTTTTTAATTGCTAAATTGCAATAAACCAAACTTTGCTGCTAAATAAAGCTCTAAAGCACCCCAAAATCAAACTCTGGTTTTTCTTTGGGTTATCGCTATGGTTGCATGTTTTTCTGATTTTCAATTTTAAGTATTCATCTCCAAAAATTGAAACACAACCAGACCCCGTCGTTGTTAAGTTAATTGATATCGCTACCGTAAGCTTATCGAATAAGGTGGTTGAGCCGAAAATCTCTACAGTTGAGGATGGTGGTCCTAGAGACGAAGTAGCTCAAGAAGAGCAAAGTTCGACTAAAAAATCTTCAGGTCAACCATTTTTACTTCCACCATCTGCCCATTTACGTTATGCCACTTTAGTCAATGACAATCCTAATCAAGACGCTAATATTGTTTGGCAGCAAGATGGAGCCACTTATAGTCTAGATGTTAAGTTTTGGATTCTTTTTGTTGGGGAAATATTGTTCAAAAGTTCTGGAAAGATAGATGAATATGGCATTGCCCCAGATATTTATTCGGAAAAAATCGGCAAGCGAAATCGTATAGTTGAGTTCAATCGAGTTAATCAAGAGATTTTTTTTACCAGTAATAAAGTAAATGCCGCTCTACCAGTGGGTGTACAAGACCGATTCAGTGTTATTTTCCAACTGGCAGCATTGGTGATGGGAAACCCTGAAGTTGATCTTGAAGGAGTTGCGCGAAGGATTCCGATTGCAGACGTTAATCGCCTTGATGATTGGGTATTTATAAGCCAAGGAGATGTTGAAATTGTCGATCAACAATCTGAAAAGACAATATTTACGAGACATTTTCTAAGAAGCGCCAGAGGAGAAAATGACCGCCGTAAGTTAGAGGTTTGGCTTGGTCGAGATTTGAATTGGTTGCCCGTTAAGATCAGGCAAACTGATCCCAACGGAACTATCTATGAGATGAATTTGGTTCAACGTCAATCAGGTGGGCTTTAGAAAAAGTTGTTTTAGGTTAGAGCAGAAGCTTAATCTATTGATTCGACCTTACTAACGCCTAAGATGCTTATATAGTATTAATCATTTTGATTATCTTATTTTAATGAGTTGCAATCAGTAAGATAGATATTGAGAGAGGAATGGACATCTAAATGACAAATAAGCTTACTATCGCAAAGTTTTATGGAAATATGGATTGGTTTGATGTAGATGACGATCTTGATGGTGTCAACTTTCCTGAAGTGTTTATTCAAGCCAAAAATCTTTGGAAAGAAAGCCCCGAGGAGAATGCTGACCAAATTCTAATGTTAATTGAGCCCTATGTGAGAGCCTGGTTTGTCCCTGCAGCATTAACTGATTCTGAGGATCTATTTCCTAATCAGTCTGACTTTATGGCTACAAAGATTAATCTTGTTGGAGTTGATTTTTCATCTGAGCCATTTCCTTTGTGTAAGGCGGAAGCATGGTTTGATGTTCCAGTCTCAGATTTTTTTACTAAAACAGATCTCGAGGAATGGCAAAGTGAAACCGGGGAATATTTCTATCAAGCAATTTCATTTGGTTGGGAAATACCTTCTTCAAGTGGTGGAGACCCATACGTATTTACATACGGCAATCATCAGGGGGTTGAGGGTATTTATCTCGAAGAAAACTAGATTGATAGTAAATGAAAGTGAAGTAATTTTTTATGTTTTTTAATTTATGAGCATTGGGAGTTAAAAATGGCAATTTGGAAAGTTAGTAATAGTGTTCCAAAAAGTCTAGCTGAGCGTGAAATTTGGACGCATCCTGATAAAGGGGAGGTTGTTCGTGAAACACTTTTTAGACATGGAGCATATTTAGTTGTAACTGAAGATGACTCACCGCCTGAGTTTGAGCGTGAAGCTGTTCCAGGAGGTGATGGAGCTCAAGATAGTGTGGATTTAAATTTTTGTGGTTACGATACTCAATTAATTGAGCTTATAGATGGTTGTAATCTAATCATCACTTGGCCGGATGGTATGGGTGATGCTGAAAAGCAAGCATTGATAGATCTATGGGATGGGGATGGTCATGATGCCTGGGAAAGTGAAGGTTGGGAATTGGACGATACAGAGGTATGGTTCTGGGATGACCTAAATATAGAGTTGCTTGAGTCTGGCAGCGGGGAGACCCAAGCCCAAACCAAAGGAATTGATGAGGGCTGGATCTCTAGTGAAACAACCCCTAAATCCAAAGGAATCTACGCTATCGAGACTGCTGAAAAAGTAGATTGGCCAAACTTCCCAATGACAGAAGCTAGTTGGAATGGGAAAGAGTGGCTGGATGATGATGGTAAAGTGGTCAATGTCAAATGTTGGCGACCAATAGAGAGTTAATCATAGATTTGATTAGTTTGATCCACCTTTGCGGGACTTTTTGACTAGAAAGTCTTTAGGAGCTCCCTTGGTGAGCCGTTTGGTTGGCTTGACCATTTGCATTTGATAAGTATGATATAAACTGTACACATGTACAGTAAAGTTAATCGTATGAAAAAAAATAGAAAACCAGTTTTAGTTTCTTTGTTTGCAGGGGCTGGTGGGTTAGATCTTGGCTTTAAAGAGGCAGGATTTGAAACAATATGGGCTAATGAATATGACAAAACGATTACCCCAACTTTTAAGAAAAATTTCTCAAAAGTTCACTTAGATGAGCGTTCAATTGTTGCGATCACCGATGAAGAAATACGCGCAATAGGAGTTATTGATGGCGTAATCGGTGGACCTCCTTGCCAATCGTGGAGTGAAGCCGGAGCTAGGCGTGGTATTGATGATCATCGTGGACAGTTATTTCATGATTATGTTCGGTTCATAAAAATACTTAAGCCTAAATTTTTTGTGGCTGAAAATGTGCATGGACTGATGCATTCAAGAAATAAAGAGTCTTTTGAGAATATTAAAAAGATGTTTAAAAAAGAGGGTTACATAGTTGAGGCAAAGCTTTTAAAAGCAAGTAACTATGGCGTTCCTCAGGATAGGGAGCGTGTTTTCATAGTAGGTTACAACACAGATTACTTTACATCCGGTTATATTTTCCCTGAGCCATTGCAGGTGCCCAAAGTTACTCTAAAAGAGGCTATTGGATACTTATCAAAAGCTGCTATTGGCTCAAAAAAACATCTCAATCATGATTTAACCCCTGACCAAACTTTTTCACCAATTTATATGTCTAGAAATAGAGTTAGATCATGGGGTGAGCAATCCTTTACGATACTTGCAACCGATAGACATATACCAATTCACCCCAGCGCTCCAAAAATGGAAAAAGTTGGTAAGGATAAAATGAGATTTGTGCCTGGACACAACTACAGGCGTCTAACAGTTAGAGAATGCGCAGAAATTCAGACTTTTCCTAAAGAATTTGAGTTTGTTTACTCAAACGTAAGGAATGGCTACAAAATGATTGGTAATGCGGTGCCAGTAAAGCTGGCTTACCATGTGGCAAAAGTTATCTATCAGGATTTAAAAACTCTCAACGAGTGAATCTTATTATCTTCACCTTAATTTTATCTTCTATTGAATTTGGGTTTGGCACTTCAACATCATGAAAGATTGATAGACCATGGAGACCTTCTAGGTTAAGAAGAGCTTTTTGAGAGGCCATGTCATAGCTATTCCATTTTTCTTCTGTAATGATCGCATGTAAAACTGATGTTGTTTGATTCGGCTCTTCTTGCACACCTCTAATATTGGCAAAGCTAATATGAGGCGCCTCTAGCTCCCACATCGATCTACTTCGCATTACTGTTCTTTTAAGCGGGTCAAAATTTTTCAGTCTAGCAAGCTCCACGGATTCAATTGTCTCGATACCGTGCTTCTGAACATAGAGGTTAATTGATGACTTAACACCGTTAAAAATATCTTCATAATATTCATGATTTGCCGCCATAACTTGACCATCAACTATCCACAGACTTTTAACTCTTTGACTTTTTTTAGGTATAACCCCAATAACATAGTAAAGTGTTCGGCATTCCCAGGGTTCGCAATTTCTACAAAGACTATTAATGCTTTTATTGATTGCGTGCAGTTTATTTTTGGGGTACGAGGAGTTTAGAGGAATATTTGCTGGAGGCTTTTCACTTTTTTTAAATTCAAATGCATCCCCATTATTACCGCCTTTGTACATTACATCAGGAGGGTTGTTGGGGTTGCCTTGATAGATAAACTTACTTTCATACGCGCTTTGCCTATCTTGAATACTTCCCGGTGGAAGGAGGGCCAACCAGTCTTTGCAATATGTTTCAAATAATTCGCCAGTTTGAATCTGTTGCGTTGCATTTGTGTTTGCAGATAGCTGAAAATTTGAATTCAAAATCAAGTGCGATAAGCCAAGTAAAAGATCAGCCATATTTATTTTCTTTCGATTTTAAGAGTTCAAATTTTTATGCAAGAGCTTCTTTGATAGAGGATCTCGATGGATCTCAGTTCTTCAGTAAGTCGATAGATAGTTCTGAAGAATTTCCCAAATTCATTTAGGGTAACTACTCCTTCGTTGGATAACATGAAAACAGTGTAGAGCTTATGATTTGTCATGATAATTGTGTTAAATCTAATACCTAACTTTATCATTAGAAATGATAAAAACAACATTTAATTCAAATTAATCCATGCTTTACCACCGCCCACAACTCCTCCAGCACATCCGTGACCAATTTGTCATTGATTGGCATGGTGTTCATGGAGCTAATCACTGGGCCAGAGTTCTTCATCACGGACAACGCATTGCTGAACAAAGACAAGCTGACTTATTGGTTGTAGAACTATTTGCCTTCTTGCATGACAGTTGCCGTTTTGATGACTACAAAGACCCATTGCATGGAGAGCGGGGCGCAGAATTCGCCCACGGTATCAATGGCCAACACTTTCATTTGGATAGCCAACAACTAGACAACCTCTGTTATGCCATTCGTCATCACTCTGGTGGTGAGGTATCGACTAATCCAACCATACAAAGCTGTTGGGATGCTGATCGCTTAGATCTTGGTAGAGTGGGCATCATCCCATCACCAAGATTCTTATCGGCTGAAGCAGCTCAAATGATTGATGAAGCATTCAACTGGAGCATCGGTTCATGAAAA